>ENA-OROM01000200-OROM01000200.1-human-gut-metagenome-genome-assembly--contig:-NODE-200-length-83281-cov-17.282688_pt1 | contig 83281 bp, 64 predicted proteins | sample MGYA00242129_ERZ509050 | MGnify/ENA primary metagenome ERZ509050 (study PRJEB26280, sample SAMEA2338701) | human gut metagenome | biome: human gut; feature: human-associated habitat; material: faeces...
GCGACATTCTACCATTCCGCCGCAGTGCGATCCTCGCGGAGCGTTTTTATCGTATGGAAACGAAGTTTCCTATACGATAAAAATAACGGGTGGGACTTATAAGCCCCACCCGTTTACGCGTTCCATTCGCATTCGCCGGACGTGCGGAACATCAGCAGCGCCTCGCGGCAGGAAAATTCACCCAGCTCATAGTATCCGTGGGAAAGTCGGTTGATGCGTTCCAGAGAAACTGCGCGGTTGGCACATTTTGGCTGGTCATAAATAAACCGGATGCCCTTGGCGTAATATTCAGCGTCGAATTCGGGAGTCCCTTCTTCCTCATAATAAGGGTCGAAGAAAAACACCTCGTCCCTGGAAATGCCGGTTAAAAGCACATAGTGCGGAACTTCAAGAAAAAGACGCAGCACGACAGCTGCACCGTGCAAAAGCGCCTGACTGATTTCGCTGTCCGGGGACAGTGTAACATCGTTACCGAAAAGAAACTGCGTCTGGATCGGAAAAGAGCGGACAGCTGCCAGCTGATTTAACCAACTGCCGACAAAACGCATTGCGGCGGCGGAAGTGCCGTGACGGCATGGTTGTCCCTGTTCGTTATAAGTGTCCATTGTATAGAGCATAATACATTTGAGGATGTCAGGACTGATTTCTTCCCGATCAAACAGGTAGCGGATTCCGTTGGTAATAGAAACAGAACCGCAGTCATATTCTGAGGACTGATAATTTAAGTAATTTTTCATTGAAAAATCCTCCGGTAAAGCATATTATATAAGGTCAGTGGATTGTTCCGTACTGCGCACTCCCACAACCCTACCCACCTATGAGCAAGCTCCTGTGGGCTTAGACCTTTTGACCCTGGCATCCTTATAGGATAGAAAGAATCGTGAGCTCTGCTGTCGAATATAACGCGAACCCCGTATTTTGTCAAGAATATGGGAATAGAGTCTTGACAGATCGAAAAAAATAGAATACAATTCTCACTAACATACCGGATAGATAGGTATTGAGCGGCGGATGATTCGCCTAAAAGGAGGAGCAGTTATGAAAAAACGAAACAGGATCTTAAGCCTGCTTCTGGCAGGAGTGATGGCGCTGGGACTGACCGCGTGCGGCGCATCGAATGCAGGTGCTGCAGCAGATGAAACCGGAAGCGCAGCGGTGAGCACAGAGAGTGCATCCTCAGACACAGCAGCTTCGGGAGAGAAGATTATCAACGTCGGTGTGACCAATACCCTCGGCAGTATCAATCCCCTTTTGTTAAACGGCGGCGAGATTAACAAATATGCGACGGGACTGATGTTTTTGCCGTTGATGGAGCTGGATGCTGACTTGAACTTCGAGGGCATGCTGGCAGATTCCATCACAACAGAAGATAACAAAAACTTTATCGTTCACATCGATGATGCTGCAACCTGGTCGGACGGAACGCCTGTTACAGCAGATGATGTGGTTTATACCGCGCTTCGCCTGGCGAGCCCGGTCATCGGCAATACTGCAATGATGTATTATGTATTTGAAGGTGTTGGCGATGACGGCTTTGTAGAGGAAGGTGCAGAGAGCATCGACGGCATTCAGAAGGTAGACGATAAAACGGTACAGTTTACGACCAAAGAAGAAATGCCGATTACTACCTTTGAAAACAGCTATGCGAGATATCTGCTGACTTTGCCCAAGCATGTGATCGAGCAGTATTCCGAGGAAGAGCTTTCCACAGCGGATTGGTTCAACCATCCCGATGTTGTCAGCGGACCGTTCATCGTAACGGATTTCGATGTGGATCATTATATTTCCTATGAAGCGAACAAGGATTATTGGAAGGGCGCGCCAAAGATCGACAAGCTCAACATCAAAATCGTAGACGGCAGTCAGCTGTATGCAGGTCTGCAATCCGGCGAAATCGATATCACCCAGCAGACGATGAGTGATATCCCGCAGGAGGACTATGAGAGCGTAGAAGCCCTGGACAACGTAGACGTTGTATACGGTTCCCCGGTTACCAACCAGTCCGTATTTATCCAGACAAAGAACGTTCCGGATGTAAAAGTTCGTCAGGCGATGCTGTATGCGATTGACCGTCAGCAGATTCTGGAGGAACTGTTAAACGGACATGGCGAAATTGTAGATGGATTCCTGTCCAGTGCAAGCCCGTTCTATGATGATTCCCTTACACCGGTTTCCTATGACCCGGAAAAGGCAAAAGCACTTCTGGAAGAAGCTGGATGGGACGGCTCCCAGACAATCCGTTTCTATGTAAATTCCGGCGATTCGACCTTTGTAAACGCAGCCTCCATCATCGCTGCAGAGTGGGCTGCAGTCGGCATCAAGGCGGAAATCCAGACCGTTGATTTCGCAACGCTGATGAGCGTTGCAGGCACAGAGGACTATGATGTACTGGCAGTACAGTACACCTATGCGCCGGTGGATCCCTATCCGGATGTAGCATGGCTGCTTGGCGGTGAAGGAAGCTGGACCGGCTACAGCGACGATACGTTAAACGAAGCGTTGACCAAATCCCAGTTGACAAGTGATCCAGAGGAAACAAAAGAGCTGTTCTCCGTTGTGGATAAAAAGGTACAGGAAGATGTTCCGATGTTCTCCGCCTATGTTATCAGCGCACAGGGGGCAGTCAGCAAGCGGATTACAGGTGCAACTCCCAGCGTATACGGCTTCTTCAACGATGTCCAGAACTGGGACGTAGTGGAATAAAGAAGAATCCTGTTTCACAGAATTCTATTCTGCCGCAGTGGGATCTTCGCGGAGCATTTTTATCAGAGAAAAAAGAAGTTTTCTTCCGATAAAAAGTTTGTATTTCATATATTTTATGCTATGATAATAACTGCCGCACATCTCTTTTTTGGGAGGTGTGCGGCAGAATCTGATATATGAGTAAAGTGAGGAAAAGCAAATGCCGCATTTACTGGAAGTAGAGGGGCTGACAACCGTTTTTGACAGCGACTACGGACGCACTGTCAGCGTGGACCATGTAAATTTTCATGTAGATAAGGGAGAAGTTGTCTGTATCGTCGGCGAATCCGGCTGTGGCAAGAGCGTGACCTCACTTTCTGTTATGGGGCTGCTTGGAAGAGGCGGAACCGTGACGGAGGGAAGCGTCGTATTCGAGGACAAGAACCTTCTGACGATGACGGAAAAAGAGCTGGATAAAATCCGGGGCGACCGTCTGACGATGATTTTTCAGGACCCGCTGACCTCTCTCGATCCGGTCTTTACAGTCGGCAACCAGCTGATGGAGAGCATCCGAAAGCATATGAGACTGTCAAAAGAAGAGGCGCGAAAGCGGGCAGAGCAGATTTTAGGAAAAGTTGGTATGCCCGATCCTCACGGTGTCATGAAAAAATATCCCCATACGCTTTCCGGCGGCATGCGCCAGCGTGTGATGATCGCGATGGCTCTGTGCTGCAATCCGGGCCTGCTGATCGCAGATGAACCGACGACGGCACTGGATGTGACGATTCAGGCACAGATTATGGCGCTGTTGCGCAATCTGCAAAAAGAGAGCGGGATGTCGATGATCCTGATCACCCATGACATCGGGCTGGTAGCGAGCATGGCGGACCGCGTGATCGTTATGTACGCCGGACAGATGATCGAGGAAGCACCGGTAAAGGAGCTGTTTGCTACACCGGCACATCCGTATACAAAGGCACTTTTGCAGACGGTTCCCGGAATTTATGACGAAAAGGACAGGGAGCTTGTCGCGATTCCCGGCATGGTTCCGGAAAACTATGATTCGATCCCCGGCTGTCGGTTTGCAGACCGCTGCGCCTTCCGGACAAAAGGCTGCGATCAGCCTCAGAGCTACAGACAGATCGGGGAAGGACATTTTGTCAGATGTATGCTCGCCAAAGAAGGAGAAACGTGAAGATGAGCATAAATATGGAAGAAAAAAACACGGAGAAGGAGCCGCTGATCCGGGTAGAAAACCTGAAAAAATATTATCCCATCCGGGGCGGCGTTATTACCCATACGACAGGCTATGTGCATTCGGTGGACGGCGTTTCCTTTTCGATTGCAGAGGGAGAAACCCTCGGTCTGGTGGGCGAATCCGGCTGCGGCAAATCGACGGTGGGCAGACAGCTGGTCGGCCTGGAAAAGCCGACGGGCGGCAGGCTGTTTTATCATGGAAAGGATATGGAGAAGCTTTCCGGAAAAGAGAAAAAGAGCGTGCGCACGCAGCTGCAGATGGTGTTCCAGGACCCATATTCTTCCCTGAATCCGAGAAAGCATATTTATGAAATTTTATCCCAGCCGATGCTCTATCATGGGATTTCCAATAAAGAAACTGTCCACAGGGACGTTGACCGACTGCTGGATATGGTAGGACTTCCCAAACACGTCCTCGGGCGCTACCCGCATGAGTTCTCCGGCGGACAGCGGCAGAGAATCGGGATTGCGCGGGCGCTGTCTTTAAATCCCAGGTTTTTGGTCTGCGATGAGCCGGTCAGTGCGCTGGACGTTTCGATTCAGGCACAGATTCTGAATTTGCTGCGCAGCCTGCAAAAGGATCTCGGGCTGACGTGCATGTTCGTTGGACATGGACTCGGCGCGGTCAATTATGTCAGCGACCGGATCGCAGTCATGTACCTTGGTAAAATTGTGGAGATCGGGCCGGCGCAGGAGGTGTTCCATCATCCGGTACACCCTTACACCCGCGCCCTGATCGATGCAGTGCCGATTGCAGATCCCAAAAAGCGGGAACAAAAACCGCTTCTGACCGGAGAAATCGGCTCCAGCACGAACCCGCCCTCTGGCTGTCGCTTCCATCCGAGATGTCCGTATGCGACGGAAAGCTGCAGACAGGAAGTGCCGGAGCTTTGCAGTGTTTTCCCAGGCAACAGTCATCTTGCGGCGTGCCCATATGCAATTGCGCAGCTGACTGGCGGCGCACCCGCATACGATGCGAAGATGCAGCAGGTTGTCGTAGAGCAGAAATGGAGATAAAAGTGACATGGGAAAATATATGATCAAGCGCATCCTGATCGCCATCCCGGTTCTGATCGGGATCACGATCATCGACTATGCGATTATGTGTCTTGCGGGCAGCCCACTGCAGATGCTGCAGGGACCCCGAATTTCCCAGGCTGCGGTTGCGGCAAAGGAAATCGCCCTCGGTCTGGATAAACCGTTTTATGTGCAGTATTTTGTCTGGTTAAAACAGCTTTTACATGGAAATATGGGCTATTCGATCAAGTCCTATCAGGCAGTCAGCGAGATGATCGCAAGCCATTTGGGACCGACGCTTTTGCTGATGGGCGTATCGCTTCTGGTCAGCTTGCTGATGGCGGTGCCCGCCGGAATTTACAGTGCGATCAAGCAGTATTCCGCAGGAGATTATACGGTTGTTACACTTTCCTTCCTGGGAAGCAGCGTGCCCGGATTTTTCCTTTCTTTGCTGTTGATCTATCTGTTTACGGTAAAACTTGGCTGGCTTCCGTCCAGCGGAATGGCGACGCTCGGAACTGCAGGCGGCGCGGGTGATGTGGCAAAGCATATGGTGATGCCGGTGTTAGTCCTGGCTACCTCCATGGCGGGTACAAATATCCGTTATATTCGAAGCGCGATGCTGGAAATTTTGCAGCAGGATTACCTGCGCACGGCAAAGGCAAAGGGAATCGGAAGATTTCTTGTCATCAATAAGCATGCGCTGCGCAACGCACTGATCCCGATTATTACGGTAATCGGAATGGAGATTCCGGTGCTGTTCGGCGGTCAGGTTATCATTGAGCAGGTCTTTTCCTGGCCGGGACTCGGACTGATGACGATGAGCGCAATCACGAACCGGGATTATCCGGTTATTATGGGTGTCTGCCTGCTGTCTGCAATCGTTGTGCTGGCGGCAAACCTGATTACGGATATTTTATATGCGCTGGCAGACCCGACAATCCAGCTGAAATAGGAGCGGCGAAGATGGAGAAAAAAGATCGTATCAAAAAAGATATTTCAAGAGAAAGCTATTTGCAGACCGTCATCCGTCGTTTTAAACAACATCATCTGGCAACGGTCAGCCTTGTGATTTTAGCGGTTTTGGTGGTGGCAGCGCTTTTGGCCCCGATCATCGCACCGTACAATCCGGATGAAATCGTCGGAGGCTTTTCCAAAGCGCCCACAGCAGAGCATTGGCTGGGAACGGATCAGATCGGTCGTGACGTCTTGAGCCGGCTTTTGTATGCGACGCGGATTTCCCTGTTGGTCGGTGTGCTGGCGACGGCGATCTCTACTGTGATCGGTGTGATTCTAGGACTGATCGCCGGGTATTTTGGCGGCGCTGCGGATATGATTATCATGCGCTTTACGGATATGGTCATGTCGTTTCCCTATATTTTGCTGGTGCTGGTTGCGGCGTCGATTTTTAAGCCGGGGCTCTGGAGCATCATCCTGATTCTGGGCTTTGTAGACTGGCCGGGAATTGCCCGTCTGGTTCGCGGCAATGTGCTGAGCCTGCGGGAGAGTAATTTTATTAAAAGTGATCTCGTGGCAGGAATGTCGCTTCCGTATATTCTGTTTTCCGAGATTCTGCCGAATACCGCTGCGCCGATTCTGGTGTATGCAACGTCGGTTCTGGCGTTGTCGATGTTGGATGAGGCGGCGCTTTCGTTCCTCGGAATGGGTGTGCAGCCGCCGACCGCGAGCCTTGGAAACATGCTAAACGGCGCGCAGTCGTTGACTGTACTGACGAAACAGCCGTGGCTCTGGATTCCGTCCGGGCTGATGATCGTGGTGCTGGTCATTGCGATTAACTTTATCGGTGACGCGCTGCGGGATGCGCTGGATCCCAATAGTGGAAAATAAGACTGGAACACGCAAAAGCAGAAAGGACTGCAGCAGGAACACTGCAGGAGGACATCGGAGGGATTTGCGATGATACAGGAAATGGATTTAATGGAAATTTTTTACTGGTTTCACAGACATCCGGAGCTGTCTTATGAGGAATACGATACAACTGCGCAGATTAAAAAGCTGTTGAAAGCAGCGGATGTAAAGATCCTGCCGATTCCGATGGAAACCGGTCTGATTGCGGAGGTAAAAGGAGAAAAGGACGGTCCGGTGCAGGCGCTTCGCTGCGATATTGACGCGCTGCCGATTACTGAACTGACGGATTTACCTTATGCGTCGGAATGTCCGGGAAAGATGCACGCCTGCGGGCACGATTTTCACATCACGGCGGGAATCGGGACTGCGATCTGGCTGCAGGAACATAAGGACGAGCTCTGTGGGACAGTGCGGTTTTTCTTCCAGCCAGGAGAAGAGTCCTCTCTGGGCGCATGGAAAGTGTTGGAAACGACGGCACTCGATTCGGTTACGCGCGTCTGGGGCTTTCATTCTGATCCGACCAATTTGGTCAATGCCATCGGCATCCGGGAGGGCGCAGTTGCGGCGGCAGTAGATCGGTTTGTGATTACGATAACGGGCGTCGGCTGCCACGGCGCACACCCGGATGATGGCGTTGATCCAATTCCGGCGGCTGCAGCCATGGTTCAGGCATTTCAGACGATCGTGACCCGCAATATCAATCCGTTCCATCCTACACTCATCAGCGTTACGCGACTGGAAGCGGGAAATACCTGGAATGTGATTCCGCAGACAGCACAGCTGGAGGGAACTGTTCGGACCATGGATCGGCAGGATCGCTGCCTGTTTGAAAAACGCTTAAAAGCAATTGCAGAGCGGACCGCATCTGCCTATGGAGCGTCCGCAGAGGTAGAGTGGATTCCCGGTCCTCCGGCTGTTTGCAACGATGCAGAAATGGCGGCTTTTGCAAAGGAAACGGCAGAAGCGGAGGGCTTTTGGACTGTTCCGGAAGAACAGTCGCTCGGCGGAGATGATTTTTCTTTCTACATGGAGAAAGTGCCCGGCTGCTATATTAAAATCGGCATCGGAAAGGGGGCGACAATCCATCAGCCGACCTTTCAGGTGGACCCGGCGGCATTGATGCCTGCGGTACGGTATTTGAGTCGTCTGCTGCTGCGCTGGGGCGAGGAAAATGCCTGAGTGACGCAGCCGAGGAATATGCATAGTAATACGCAGCTTTTGCGTAAGAACACAATATAAGAAAAGGGGTAAAAAACATGAGCACATTTCGATTTGCCATTATGGGAGCAGGTAACATCGCACATCAGTTTTGCGATGCAGTGACGCTGGTGGAGGACTGTGAGGTGAGCGCGATCGCCAGTAAGGATCTGGGACGCGCACAAAAATTTGCGGAGGAATGCAGCGTAGCCCATGCGTATGACAACTATGAGCAGATGCTGATAGAGGAAAAGCCGGACTGTGTTTATATTGCAGTGACGCCAAACGACCATTTCCGTCTGACGATGCTTTGTCTGGAGCATCGCGTTCCGGTGTTGTGCGAAAAAGCGATGTTTACAAACAGTGCAGAGGCAAAAGCGGTTTTTGAAAAAGCAGAAAAAGACCAAACCTTTGTAATGGAAGCGATGTGGAGTCGTTTTCTGCCGGCGGTCAACCAGGCAAAAAAATGGGCGGCAGAAGGAAAAATCGGCAGACTGGAAGCCTTACAGGGAAGAATCGGTTTTCTCGCGCCGGAGGGAGCAGACAATCGGTATCACAGCCCTCTGCTGTGCGGCGGAGCTGCGACGGATATCACGGTTTATGCCTATGAGATAGCGACCTGGCTGGTCAATGAGCCTGTCCGCAAAACCTATGCGGCTGCGAACCTCGATCAGACCGGTGTGGACTTAACCGATCAGGTTACGGTGAAGTTCGAACATGTGCTGGCAGATCTTGTGACGAGCTTTGCAGCGCCTATGGGCAACAGCATGGTGATCTACGGTCGGGAAGGGCGCATTGAGCTGCCCGATCCCCATTATGCATCCAAATGCTTTTTATATGGGGCGGATGGAATGCTGAAGGAAGAATTCACAGATACGACGACGCAGAAGGGCTTTACCTACGAGATCGAAGAGACGATCCGCTGCGTGCGCGCAAAGAAAACAGAAAGTCCGGTTGTTCCGCATGCGACGACAATTGCCTGCGCGGAGCTGTTTGATCAGATTCAGGCGGCAAAGAAAGAGTGAACTATCGGAAACAACGTGCAGAAAAAGGCGGTACAGATTTTGAACTCTGTACCGCTTTTGTGTTGGTGTACCCGGTCCGCATTCCTGCAGGGCGGGGTTTCTGTCGCGAAGTTTAGAAATAATCCGAAAAATACGGTTTTTTGACCGGAATCAGCCGCTCCAGCCAGGTCAGCATGTAGTATTCCGTCGAAATTTTTTCATGGTCGTAAAGATAAGTCGGGCGCTTGTAGCCCATCATCAAGGCAGTGAGCGTGTTAATGTCGAGTTCTACGACGTTAATGGACTGATTGTCCTCGACACGCTCACAGGTTGTTTCCCCCTCGTGCCAGGAAACGAGAAAATCTCCCTGATTCCAGGAAGCAAGGCCGTCAGTAACCCGGAAATGGATTTTGAAATCCTCCGGCTGGATCTGCCAGGGATACTCCTGCAAAAAGTTTTCAACATCAACGATTCGCGCCATAATATAGGGAGCTATCGTTTCTTCAATCTCACTGTCTTCGAACAGATATGCCATGGGTTCACCGGAATAATTATCCCCCCGTACCTGTGTGATCATAGAAAAATGCGCGCTGATGTAGTTCCAGAGGCCGTGTCTGGCTTCACTGGTTAAATAAACCATTTCCTTAATATGAAAAATTTCATTTGCAATGTAATAAACCAGATAACCAAGGGGCTTGTGCTCTTCGTTATAATAAAGGGCTACGATCATATCATCATTTTCCCAGCGCCAGTATTCATCCCAGGCCAGCCTGTCTCGGATGAGTGCACCGTGGTGCTGCATGGCAAAATAGGAATACACGTTATGAAAATCCTCGGAATCCAGGCTGACACGTTCGACCATGCCCCGGACGGGAAAGGCCTTTGGAAGCTGTGTATCCTTGACTGTGAAGGTGAGCTTGTCGGACACAATCTCCCATCCCATTTTCCGATAAAATGGAATGGAATATGGATATAGAAAGGAAATGGGAAGCTTCTTTTTGTGCATATAGTCGATGACATAGCGCATCAGGGAATGAATCAGTCCGCGTCCGGTGTATTCCGGATAAGTAGTGACTCCGGTGATGCCGCCCATCGCCATAATGTTATCCTGAATGTTGATCTGCATGGAATAAACGACGATCATGGATGCCAGCTTTTCTTTATAAAACCAACCGAGTACATAAGCGTCCTCGAGAATCGGACGTTTGGCATATTTGATTTCCTCCTGCTCCCAGCCGGTCTGGAAGAGCTCGTAGGAGGTTACCTGAAAAGCATACTGTAAAAGTGCGTTGAACTGCTCCAGATCGTTGTGATCGAGCTCGCGCATGCGGAAATCACCGTTGACTTCAAGGTAAGTGTGCGTGTCCTTGTCTGACATAGAAGATGCCTCTTTTCTGAATGATGCGGTCTTTAGATTTCAAAGACATCATACAACCAAATGAAAGGCTCGTAAAGAGGAAAACTTTTCGCATGACAGCTTTTGAAATTTAGAGTATACTGTGATATCAGAGAGTCGTATGGATGAAACGACTGCAGAAAGGGACAGGAGGCAAATTGATGAATCAGATTCCCCAGGCAGGAGAAATTTATCAGCATTTTAAAGGAAAGCTTTATCGGATTGTGGCACTGGCAACCCACACGGAGACCGGTGAGCAGCTCGTGATCTATCAGGCACTTTATGGAGAGTTCCAGGTTTTTGCAAGACCGCTTTCCATGTTTCTGGAAAAGGTGGATGCAAAAAAATATCCTGATGCAGCGGGAAAAGACCGCTTTATGCGGATCCCGATGGCAGAAGCAGCGGCAGTGCCCCAGCCCGTTCCAGCGCCGTCAGAAAACCCTGTTGAGCCCCGGCCCGCTGCAATGTCGTCAGAAAACCCTGTTGAGCCCCGGCCCGCTGCAATGCCGTCAGAGAGCGCTGTTGAGTCCCGGGCCGTTGCAGCATCCTCTGAGAACTCTGTTGAGCCCCAGCCCGATCCCGGTCTGCTCGCTTTTTTAGATGCGGACAGCTACGAAGAAAAGCTGGAAGTATTTGCATCGCTGGAGGGCAAAGTCGATCTTCATATGTTGAATGCCATTGCTGCTTCCCTGGATCTGGAGCTTTCGGAGGGCAGTTTGGAGGAGCAGTACGACACGCTGAAAAGCTGCCTGATGACACTGGAGCGCTATGAGTGCAATCGCCTGCGGTGAGCAAAAAAAGAAAAACGGAGAACTGGATTGAAGCAACAAACCTCAAGGAATATTGAAGTACAGAGAAAACAGGAACTGTTAAACCGGATTGCGCCGGGACTATTAACATGGTATGATAAAAGCAGACGGAGCTTACCCTGGCGGGAAGAACCGACGCCGTATCGGGTCTGGGTATCGGAGATCATGTTGCAGCAGACGCGGGTCGAGGCGGTAAAACCGTATTTTGCGCGCTTTATGGAACGACTGCCGGATATCGAAGCGCTCGCCGAAGTGGATGATGATGAATTATTAAAACTTTGGGAAGGGCTCGGCTATTACAGCAGGGCACGGAATTTAAAGGCTGCGGCACAGCAGATTGTGACAGAATACAGCGGAGAGATGCCGTCGGATTACAAGGAGCTTTTAAAGCTAAAAGGAATCGGAAGCTACACAGCTGGCGCGGTTTCTTCGATTGCCTTTAAACAGCCCAATCCCGCAGTGGACGGAAATGTACTGCGTGTCATTTCCCGGCTTTTGGAGGATGACAGCGATATTTCCGATCAGTCGGTAAAAAAAAGAGTAGAGGATGATCTGCGTCCTGTCATGCCAAAGGATCGCCCCGGTGACTTTAATCAGGCGTTGATGGAGCTTGGCGCAACCGTCTGTCTGCCAAACGGTGCACCGAAGTGCAGCAACTGTCCGTGGCAGGAATTCTGCCTTGTAGGATTGCATGGCACCTGGCAGCAGTATCCGCAAAAGGCAGCCAAAAAGGCAAGGACGATCGAAGATAAGACGATTCTCGTGATTCGAACGAGTAAACAGGTCGTTTTGCGTAAGCGTCCGAAAAAGGGACTGCTGGCAGGATTGTATGAATTTCCGGCGATGGACAAAAAGGCATCGTTGGAAGAGGTCAGGGAATGGCTGAAAAAACAGGGTGTGGAAGCTGTCCGGATAGAGAAGCTTCCGGAATCAAAACATATTTTCACCCATAAGGAGTGGCACATGACCGGCTATCAGGTTCTGGTGGATGAACTGGAGCCCATGGGTCAGGATGAATCCCTCCTTTTTGTTGAGACACAGGAAATCGAAGGAAATTACCCGATTCCGTCCGCATTTGCAGCCTACAGCGCCTATCTGAAAATTCAGACAGGTATCCAGAAGATGAAAGGAACAACACTATGAAACTGCTTTCTATTGCAATTCCCTGCTATAATTCGCAGGATTATATGGCACATTGCATCGAATCTCTGCTTCCGGGGGGAGAAGATGTTGAAATTTTGATTGTCAACGACGGTTCGAAGGATGACACCGCCAAAATCGCAGACGAATATGCGGCAAAATATCCTACGATCGTAAAGGCGATCCATAAGGAAAACGGCGGACACGGCTCTGCGGTCAACACCGGAATTGAAAATGCGACCGGAATTTATTTTAAAGTGGTAGACAGTGACGACTGGGTAAAAGAAGATGCCTATCTCGCCATTCTGGAAAAGCTGAGAGAGCTGACCGGCGGTGTGGATACACTTGATCTTCTGATCAGCAACTTTGTTTACGAAAAAGAGGGTGAACGCCGCAAAAAGGTGATGCGTTATAAACATGTCCTGCCGGAATACCGTATGTTTGGCTGGGAAGATGTCGGACGTTTCCATGTCGGTCAGTATATCCTGATGCATTCCGTTATTTACCGGACGAAGCTTTTGCGGGAATGCGGGTTAAAGCTTCCGGAGCATACGTTTTATGTGGACAATATTTATGTCTTTGAGCCTCTGCCGTATGTCCGCAACATGTACTATCTGGATGTGAATTTCTACCGCTATTTTATCGGCAGGTCAGATCAGTCCGTCAACGAAAAGGTCATGACCGGACGAATCGACCAGCAGATCAAGGTCAACCAGATCATGACAGACTACTTTGTGGAAAAGAAGAGCGAGATCATGGGCAATAAGCCCCTTGCAAAGTATATGTTGAGCTATCTGGACATCATTACGACGATCTCCTCCATCCTGCTGATCCGCATCAACACACCGGAATCTCTCGAGAAAAAGCGTGAGCTGTTAAACTACATCAGACAAAAGGACAAGAAGGTTTACAGAAAGCTGCGTTACGGTCTTTTAGGAAACTGTATGAATCTGCCTGGAAAAACCGGAAGATGGATTTCTGTGGAAGGCTACAAAATCTGCCAGAAGTTTTTTGGCTTCAACTAATCGAAAAAAATCTTGTTGTCCTTTGCAAATTGTGCTAGAATATACAATGGGTTTTTAGGGAATACGTTTACAGAAAGGATAATATGGGTGGATTTATGAAAAGACAAGACATTCATAAGGTACTGATTATTGGCTCAGGACCGATCATTATCGGACAGGCATGTGAGTTCGATTACTCCGGCACACAGGCTTGCAAGGCACTGAAAAAGCTGGGCTACGAAATCGTACTGGTAAACTCGAATCCGGCAACGATCATGACAGATCCGGACACAGCGGATATCACATATATTGAACCGCTGAATGTGGAACGTCTCGAGCAGATTATTGAAAAGGAACGCCCGGATGCACTGCTTCCGAACCTGGGCGGACAGTCCGGACTGAATCTTTGCTCCGAGCTGCAGGCAGCAGGCGTGCTGGACAAATACAATGTAAAGGTAATCGGCGTTCAGGTAGATGCAATTGAGCGCGGCGAAGATCGTATTGAGTTTAAGAATACCATGAATGCGCTTGGTGTTGAGATGGCAAGAAGCGACGTCGCCTACTCCGTAGACGAGGCACTTGCGATTGCGGACAAGCTGGGATATCCGGTTGTTCTGCGTCCTGCATACACCATGGGCGGCGCCGGCGGCGGTCTTGTTTATAATAAAGAAGAATTAAAGACAGTCTGCGCAAGAGGTCTGCAGGCGAGCCTCGTGGGTCAGGTTCTGGTAGAAGAGTCCATTCTTGGATGGGAAGAGCTGGAGCTGGAAGTTGTCCGCGATGCAAAAGGAAATATGATTACTGTATGCTTTATTGAAAACATCGATCCCGTTGGCGTGCATACCGGTGATTCCTTCTGTTCCGCTCCAATGCTGACGATTTCCGAGGAGGTACAGAAGAAGCTGCAGGATCAGGCATACCGTATCGTAGATGCGATTGAGGTAATCGGCGGTACGAATGTACAGTTTGCACATGATCCGATTTCCGGTCGTGTTGTTGTTATTGAAATCAACCCCAGAACTTCCAGATCTTCTGCACTTGCAAGTAAGGCAACCGGTTTCCCGATCGCTCTTATTTCTGCAATGCTGGCAAGCGGTCTGACTCTGGATGAAATTCCTTGCGGCAAATATGGCACACTGGATAAATACGTTCCGGACGGCGATTATATCGTTCTGAAATTCGCGCGCTGGGCATTTGAAAAGTTCAAGGGCGTAGAAGATAAGCTCGGAACTCAGATGAGAGCAGTCGGCGAAGTTATGAGCATCGGCAAGACTTATAAGGAAGCATTCCAGAAAGCGATCCGTTCTCTGGAAAAGAGCCGTTATGGTCTTGGTCATGTAAAGGATTTTGATCAGAAGTCCAAAAAAGAGCTTCTGACCATGCTTGCAACTCCCAGCAGCGAGCGCTATTTCATCATGTATGAAGCGCTGCGTAAGGGTGCATCTGTAGAAGAAATCAACAAACTGACCAAAGTTAAGGATTACTTTATCGAGCAGATGAAGGAGCTGGTTGAGGAAGAAGAGAAGCTCGTTGCTGCTTATCACGGACAGGTTCCTGCAGATGCTGATTTGAAACAGGCGAAGCTGGATGGCTTCTCTGATAAATATTTAAGCCAGATCCTGGGTGTATCCGAGGAAGCAATTCGGACACGCAGAACAGAGCTTGGCGTTGTGGAAGGCTGGGAAGGTGTTCATGTAAGTTCTACTGAGGATTCCGCATACTATTACTCCAGCTATCATATCAAGGACGAAAGCCCGGTAGACAACAGCAAACAGAAGGTAATGATCCTCGGCGGCGGTCCTAACAGAATCGGTCAGGGTATCGAATTCGATTATTGCTGCGTACATGCTGCAAAAGCACTGCGTAAGCTCGGATTCTCCACGATCATTGTAAACTGTAACCCTGAGACGGTATCCACAGATTACGACACTTCCGACAAGCTGTATTTCGAGCCTCTGACTCTGGAAGATGTCCTTGCGATTTATGAAAAAGAACAGCCGGTTGGCGTTATCGCACAGTTCGGTGGACAGACTCCGCTGAATCTGGCAGCAGACCTGAAGAAATACGGTGTCAATATTCTTGGAACCACTCCGGAAGCCATCGACCTTGCAGAAGACCGTGACCAGTTCCGTGAAATGATGGAGAAACTGGAGATTCCGATGCCTGAAGCAGGAATGGCTGTCAATGTGGAAGAAGCATTGGAAACTGCTCACAGAATCGGCTATCCGGTTATGGTACGTCCTTCCTACGTCCTTGGTGGACGCGGCATGGAGGTCGTTTATGACGATGAAGCGCTGACCTTCTACATGCAGCAGGCAGTGGGTGTAACACCGGACAGACCGATCCTGATTGACCGATTCCTGCATCATGCAACCGAGTGTGAAGCGGACGCAATCAGCGATGGCGAGCATGTATTCGTTCCTTCTGTTATGGAGCATATCGAGCTGGCTGGTATCCATTCCGGCGACTCTGCTTGTATCATTCCTCCGAGAGGACTGACAGAAGAGCAGATCGAAACTCTGAAAGACTACACCAGAAAGATCGCAAAGGAGCTGCATGTTGTTGGCCTGATGAATATGCAGTATGCGATTGAGGACGGCAAGGTATTTGTCATCGAGGCAAATCCCCGTGCATCCAGAACCGTTCCGCTTGTATCCAAGGTCTGCGGCATCAACATGGTTCAGATTGCAACGGATATCGTTACCCTGCCTTATACCGGACGCAAGAGCCCGGTGCCGGAGCTGAAAGAAAAGAAATTCGCTCACTACGGTGTAAAAGAAGCGGTATTCCCCTTCAATATGTTCCCGGAGGTTGACCCGGTACTCGGACCTGAAATGCGTTCCACCGGTGAGGTTCTTGGACTGTCTACAGACTTTGGTGATGCATTCTTCAAGGCAGAAGAAGCGACAAAGACCAAGCTGCCCACTTCCGGCTGCGTGCTGATTTCTGTTAATGACAGAGATAAGGCAGAGGTAGTTGACGTTGCAAGAGGCTTCTATCAGCTTGGCTTTGAAATTATGGCAACCGGCAGAACCTGTGACCTGATCGAACAGGCCGGTATTCCTGCCCTGAAGGTATGCAAGCTCAACGAGGGACGTCCGAACATCCTGGATAAGATCACGAATGACCAGATCCAGCTGATTGTCAATACTCCCCGCGGCAAGAAGGGTACAACCGACGACAGCTACATTCGTAAGGCTGCCATTAAGAACCGTATTCCGTATATTACAACTATGGCTGCTGCAAAGGCAACTGTAGAAGGCATCCGTTCCGCAAAACGTGACGGCAAGCTTCCGGTGCAGTCTCTGCAGGAGTTCCATGCAAGCATTATCGATAAACAATAGAATTCACGCTCTGCGAGCATTCTATTGTCATGAATAAAACATCAGATAGCGATAACAAAAACAGCTGCCGTGTTTGTACGGCGGCTGTTTTTGATACGGTGCGCCCGGCAGCATACATCGCGAATGGAAAATGAGGCTTCTTATAGAACTAAAAAAGAATGTGCCTTGGCACATTCTCGCGCCAAGGCGCGGTTGCTTTAGCAACCATCTACCCTTGCGCCGAGTGCGCATCCTCGCGGAGCGTTTATTATCGTATGAAAACGAAGTTTTCTATACGATAATAAGAAAAAAGGACATGCAGCTCATCCGGAGATGAAAAGCATGTCCTTCTTTCTATTCTAAGAAATTTATTTCAAAGAAATTTATTTCTTTGCGCCCTGTTTTGCAACTGCGTTCATCTTAGCTTCGATAGCAGCCTGGTCGCCAAGGTAATGATGACCGGTTACGTTGAAGTTATCGTCAAACTCGTAAACAAGCGGAACGCCGGTAGGGATGTTCAGCTCTGTGATTTCATTCTCAGAGATGTTGTCCAGATATTTAACCAGAGCACGCAGAGAGTTGCCGTGAGCTGCGATCAGAACCTGCTTGCCAGCCAGCATGTCCTTCTTGATGTTCTCTTCATAGAAAGGAATTACTCTTGCGATGGTGTCCTTTAAGCTCTCTGTCAGAGGCAGCTCCTTCGGATCTACGTTCTTGTAAGGAGCCTGCAGAGCAGGATTACGCTCGTCGGTAGGCTCAAGAGCGGGGGGCTGAACGTCGAAAGAACGACGCCATACCTTAACCTGAGCTTCGCCGTATTTTTCAGCAGTTTCGGATTTGTTGAGACCCTGCAGAGCACCGTAATGACGCTCGTTTAATTTCCAGGTTTTGATAACAGGAATCCATTCTTCATTTAACTCCTGCAGAACATGGTTAGCGGTGTGGATTGCACGCTGCAGATAAGAAGTATAGCAAACATCAAAGGAGAAGCCTGCTTCCTTTAACAGAACGCCGCCCTGTGCAGCCTCCTTGTGTCCGGTTTCGGACAGATCTACGTCAGTCCAGCCGGTGAACAGGTTTTTCTGATTCCATACGCTTTCGCCATGGCGGATCATAACTAACTGATAACCCATAGTGATTGTTCCTCCTGATTGTGATTTAAGGCATTTAAGCCTGCTTGATTCCAAACAAGCATACACGATTTGAACGGAAAAATCAAGACTTTAGCTTGCCTTTTTAGACAGGATATGGTAATATCCTAACAGTTTGGTCATGGGGTTTGTCTGATACAGGGCTATAGATTTTGCAGTTTCTGAGATTAAAACTGCAGGGTTTATAGCTCTTTTTTATCGTATAGGAAACTTCATTTCCATACGATAAAAATGCTCCGTAGAGGAAAGGAAGGAGTCAAAATGGATCAGAATTTTATGAAAGAAAAGAAGGTGCTGCCGCTGGTATTGTCAATGTCTTTGCCGATGATGCTGTCGATGCTGATAAATTCGCTTTATAACATTATTGACAGTATGTTTGTGGCAAGGGTCGGAGAGAAGGCGCTGACGGCAATTTCTCTTGTCTATCCGCTGCAGACACTGGTCACGAGCATCAGCGTAGGCTTTGGGGTCGGAATCAGTGCAGCAGTCGCATTTTTTCTGGGAATGGGAGAACATAAAAAAGCGGATCAGAGCGCCTCTGAGGGGTTGTTTTTGAGCATTGTGCACGGTGTACTGATGTCGGTGCTTTTGACAGCAATTCTTCCGTCCTTTCTGAGACTTTTTACGACAGACGAAGAAATCTATCAGATGGGCATTACCTATGGAACCTGGGTGCTGAGCTTTTCCCTTGTGATCTCCGTCTATATTGCTTATGAAAAAATTTATCAGTCACTGGGAAATATGATCGTTCCGACCTTATGTCTGGCAGCGGGCTGTCTGACGAATATTGTGCTGGATCCGATCCTCATTTTTGGAATTGGTCCCATTCCGCGGATGGAAGTAAAGGGTGCTGCGATCGCTACCGTGATCGGACAGATCGTGCCGCTTGTCATGTATATTGTATGGCATAGGAAAAAAGGACTGGGCGTCTCCATCCATATAAAAGATATGAAGCCGGATCCTGCGATCTGCGGCAGGCTCTATGCGGTTGGAATCCCGTCTTCCCTGACTCTGGGCATGCCGTCCCTTTTGATTACTTTGCTGAACAAAATCGCAGGCGCGTTTTCTTCGGTTTATGTGTTGGTACTGGGTGTTTATTTCAAGCTGCAGACCTTCCTTTATCTGCCTGCCAGCGGTATTGTGCAGGGCATGCGTCCGATATTGAGCTTTAATTACGGGGCAGGAGAAAAAAAGCGGATGAAGCAGATTCTATCCGTGTGTACCGGACTGATCTTTGGGATCCTGACGGTCGGTACGGCGTTGTTTTTGCTGCTTCCGGAACCGATCATGGGTATGTTTTCCAAAGACAGTGTAACGATCCGGGAAGGGGCAGCTGCACTTCGGATCATCAGCCTCGGCTTTGTGGTTTCCGGAATCAGCGTTGTGGCTTCCGGTGCACTGGAGGCCCTTGGGGAGGGAATCCCATCCTTTATCATCTCCTTGCTGCGTTATCTGGTGCTTATTGTGCCGGCGGCTTCCGTTGGAAGCAGGATGTTCGGTATTACAGGTGTCTGGGCTTCGTTTCCGGTAGCAGAAATGCTGACTGCAGCTGCCGCGGCCGGAATTTTTACAGCAAGATACCGGACGTGCTTGAAGAGACTGTGAAAACTTTTACATACCTGACCTCCTGAAACGAAAGAAACTATACAGGATTACTGTAAAAATCTTAAAAAAACTGTGAAATAGCTAAAAATTTCAATAACTAATCAAAAAATATTCTATTTTTAATAAATCCTCTTGTGATTATAATAGGTTTATCAGCTGAGAACGAAAGAAATTTAGCAAAACAACCAAATGGGAGGAAAAAATGAAAAGAAAAGCATTAGCAACAATGATGGCAGCAGCTATGGTATTATCCATGGTTGGTTGCGGCGGAGCCAAAACAGATTCTACAGCATCTACAACCACAACAGAAAAAACAGAAGCAGCGGCAACAGAAGCTGCAGATTCTGCTGCATCAGCAGATGCAACTGTAGAAAATAAAGACAAGCCCCTGTGCTGGTTTAACCGTCAGCCCTCCAGCAGTGCTACCGGCGAGCTGGACAAAGAAGCTCTGAACTTCAACGGCAATACTTACTATGTAGGGTTTGATGCAAATCAGGGTGCTGAACTGCAGGGACAGATGGTTCTGGATTACATCAAAAAGAATGCAGAAACCATTGATAGAAATGGTGATGGCGTGATCGGATATGTTCTGGCAATCGGTGATATCGGACATAACGATTCTATCGCTCGTACCCGTGGTGTTCGTTCTACACTGGGAACCGGCGTAGAAGCAGACGGCACAGTAGATTCCACACCGGCTGGAACAAACGTAGATGGAAAAGCAAAGGTTGTACAGGATGCAACTCTGGAAGTAGATGGAAAAACATATACGATCCGTGAGCTGGCTTCTCAGGAAATGAAAAACTCAGCAGGTGCAACATGGGATGCTGCAACAGCTGGTAATGCGATCGGAATCTGGACAGCTTCCTTCGGCGATCAGATTGATGTTGTTGTTTCCAACAACGATGGTATGGGAATGTCCATGTTCAACGCATGGGCAAAAGACAACAAGGTTCCTACCTTCGGTTACGATGCAAACAGCGATGCTGTAGCAGCAATCAGCGAAGGCTACGGCGGAACAATTTCTCAGCACGCAGACGTACAGGCTTACCTGACACTGAGAGTTCTGCGTAACGCACTGGACGGCGTAGATATTGATACCGGTATCGGTACAGCAGATGATGCCGGAAACTGCCTGGTAGAAGGTGAAGACTACAGATACAGCGAAGAAGACAGATCCTACTATGCGTTAAATATTGCTGTAACAGCTGAAAACTACAACGATTTCACAGATTCCACAAAAGTTTATGACAAGGTTGCCAACCAGCTGGATGAAAGCAAGAGCCCGTCTAAAAAAGTATGGCTGAACATCTACAACGCATCGGATAACTTCCTGAGCTCTACCTATCAGCCGCTGCTGGAGAAGTATGATGATCTGCTGAACCTGAAAGTAGATTACATCGGTGGAGATGGACAGACAGAATCCAATATCACAAACCGTCTTGGAAACCCGAGCGAGTATGATGCTTTCGCAATTAACATGGTTAAGACCGATAATGCAGCAGCATACACATCTCTTCTTTCCAAATAATTAGAGATCGAAAAAGCGTAAATGGATGAATTTATAGAGGGGTGTCAGCAATGATGCCCTTCTTTACTAAGAAAAGGAAGCACAGCTATGACAGAAGATAAGAACAAATATATCTTATCGATTAACGGCATGAGCAAATCATTCGGTAGAAATAAGGTTCTGAAGCATATTAGCATGAATGTCAAACCTGGAACCATTATGGGACTGATGGGTGAAAACGGCGCCGGGAAATCGACAATGATGAAATGTCTCTTTGGAACCTATCAGAAAGATGAAGGAACCATCGTACTGGATGGAAAAGAAGTGAACTTTTCCGGACCAAAGGATGCACTGGAAAACGGGGTGGCAATGGTACACCAAGAGTTGAACCAGTGTCTTGAAAGAAGTGTTGTAGATAACATGTTCCTTGGAAGATACCCAAAGAATTCCCTTGGGGTTGTCGACGAAGGAAGAATGAAAAAAGAAACCTCAGATCTGTTCAGAAAACTGGGAATTACAGTGGATCTGACCCAACCAATGAAAAAAATGTCTGTATCTCAGAGGCAGATGTGTGAGATCGCAAAAGCGATTTCCTATCATTCCAAAGTTATCGTACTGGATGAGCCTACCTCATCTCTGACTGCACCGGAGGTTGAAAAACTCTTTAAGATGATGCGTCAGTTGAAGGCTCAGGGAATTTCTCTGATTTACATTTCACATAAAATGGATGAAATATTTGAAATCTGTGATGAAATATCGGTGCTGCGGGACGGAAGCCTGGTTATGACCAAGGCGAGCACAGAAACAGATATGAATGAACTGATCGCCGCCATGGTTGGTCGTTCTCTGGATAACAGATTTCCACCTGTAGACAATACACCGGGAGAAACCATTCTCTCCGTACAAAATATATCAACAAAATATGCACCAAAACTGCAGAACATTTCTTTTGATATCAGAAAAGGAGAAATCTTTGGATTTTATGGTCTGGTTGGTGCCGGTCGTACCGAGCTTCTGGAGACGATCTTCGGAATTCGTACAAGAGCAGAAGGAACGGTCGTGTATGACGGAAAACTGATGAACTTCTCCTCTCCGAAGGATGCTATGGATCATGGATTTGCACTGATCACAGAGGAAAGAAAAGCCAATGGTCTGTTCTTAAAGGGTGATATCACATTCAATACTACCATTGCAAATATGAATCATTATAAAAGCGGGATCGCATTATCCAATGATAAGATGGTACGTGCAACAGCCGATGAGATCAAGGTCATGCATACAAAATGTATGGGACCGGATGATATGATCTCCAACCTTTCCGGCGGTAACCAGCAGAAGGCCATCTTCGGTAAGTGGCTGGAGCGTTCTCCAAGCGTATTCATGATGGATGATCCGACACGAGGAATCGACGTTGGAGCAAAATATGAAATCTATGAACTGATCATCAATATGGCAAAACAGGGAAAAACGATCATCGTTGTTTCTTCCGAAATGCCGGAAATTCTTGGTATTACCAACCGGATCGGTGTTATGTCCAACGGACGCCTGGCTGGAATTGTAAATACAAAAGAAACAAACCAGGAAGAATTACTGAGACTCAGTGCGAAATATCTGTAACAGGAGGAAAAGTGGAAATGGCAGAAAACAGCGTTATTATTTCGGCTGAAGAAGAAGCAAAGCTTTTGAAGCCCATCGATGAATATGTGGAAAAGATCCAAAAGAAAATTGACGCATTACGCGTAGACGGATCGGACAGGGTGAATGATCTGAAAAACCAGATCGCTATCGCAAAGGAAAATAAGAACTTATCCAAAGCACAGAAAGATAAGATCATTGAAAACAGCAAAAAAGAGCTGGAAAATGCGAAAAAGGTAGAAGCAGACAACAAGGAAGAAATTAAAAAGCTGATCGCAGAGGCAGAGGATTATCTGGCGAAGCATTACAAGAAGGATTACTACGATGTAGTAAACAATAGCTGTAAGGCTGCAAAGGCAGAAGAAAACAGCAGATATGAGAAGGTCAAAGCAGATTTAAAGAGCGAGCATCAGAAAAAGATCGCTTCTCTGAAGGATGCAGAGGAGATCAGGGCTGAAAAATATGTGTTGAAAAACAAATTGTTTGATGCACAGATGGCTCACGAATCCAGAATGCAGGAGATCAAAGACAGAAGACATGAAGCATTCATGCATAAATATCATCTGATCGATCTGCTGAGAACCTCCAAGTTCACATTCCCTCAGCAGAGAGCACAGAAACTGGAAAATTACAGATACTCCTTCAATTTATCCCAGTTTTTGTACAAAAATGGCCTGTACATCGTAATCATCCTGATTTTTATTGCATTGTGTATCATCACACCGATTGTTAAAAATACACAGCTGCTGACCGTTACCAACATCCTGAACATTTTGCAGCAGGCATCCCCGCGTATGTTCCTTGCACTTGGTGTTGCCGGCCTGATCCTGTTGACAGGTACGGACCTTTCGGTAGGACGTATGGTTGGTCTGGGTATGGTTACAGCAACCATTATCATGCATAATGGAATCAATACAGGTGCCGTATTCGGGCATATATTTGACTTCTCTGCTATGGCTCCTACTGCGAAAGCATTGCTTGCATTGTTAATGTGTGTGATCTTTACAACGGTATTTTCCATGATTGCCGGCTTCTTCATGGCAAGATTCAAAATGCATCCGTTTATTTCTACAATGGCGAATATGCTGATCATTTTTGGTCTGGTAACCTATGCTACCAAGGGTGTATCCTTCGGTGCCATCGATTTTGCGATCCCTAACACCTTCATTCCGCAGATCGGCAAATTCCCGACGATCATCCTGTGGGCAGTTGCAGCAGTTATCATTGTATGGTTTATCTGGAATAAAACAACATTTGGTAAAAACCTGTATGCGGTAGGCGGAAATCCGGAAGCAGCAGCAGTATCTGGTATTTCTGTATTCAAAGTAACGATGGGAGCATTTATCCTGGCAGGTATCCTGTATGGCTTCGGCTCCTGGCTGGAATGTAACCGTATGGTTGGTTCCGGCAGTGCAGCTTATGGACAGGGATGGGATATGGATGCCATCGCAGCCTGCGTAGTTGGCGGTGTTTCCTTTACCGGTGGTATCGGTAAGATTTCCGGAGTTGTAACGGGTGTATTGATCTTTACCTCTCTGACCTACTCTCTGACGATTCTGGGTATTGATACAAACCTTCAGTTCATCTTTGAAGGTATCATTATCCTGGCAGCCGTAACCCTTGACTGTCTGAAATATGTACAGAAAAAATAAGGATATCAACGTTGGAGGCTTTTGATTCCGACAACGTTTTTACAGGAAAATAGGAAAGCAGGACCGCCCGGCCGTCCGATGGATGGCGAGGGCGGTCTTTTGTCGTATAGGAAACTTCGTTTCTATACGATAAAAACGCTCCGCGAGGATGCGCACTCGGCGCAAGGGTAGATGGTTGCTAAAGCAACCGCGCCTCGGCGCGAGAATGTGCCAAGGCACATTCTTATTTACTCTTTTGGTAAATTTTTTATATATTCCTTCAGAAGAAAGCAAATTCTGCTATAATAAGAAAGGGATAAAAAGAAGGGATAAAAAGAAGGGATAAAAAGAAGGGGATAAGCATGGAACAATATAAAGTGATTCTTGTCGATGATGAGGTGGAGGTCATCGATATCATGAAACAGAAGATCCGCTGGAATGATCTGGGCTTTGATGTGGTAGGCAGTGCTACCAATGGCGTGAAGGCCCTGGAGCTGGTGGAAAAGCTTCAGCCGGACGTGGTGCTGACGGATATTAAGATGCCTTACATGGATGGGCTGGAGCTGGCCAGAAAGCTGAACCAGGACTATCCGAATATTTACATTATGCTTTGTACAGGCTTTGACGAATTTGAATATGCAAAAGAAGCGGTTCATCTGGAAATCAAAGAATATATGCTGAAACCCATCAGCGCCACAGAGCTGTCAGACAGTCTGGTGAAGCTGAAAAATACCCTGGACAAGGAACGGGAAGAAAAATTAAATGTAAAAAAACTGGAGGATTATTTTCAGGAAGTGCTGCCAAAGCTACAGTCCAATTTCTTTATTTCCCTGATCGAGGGAAGAGTTGGCGAAGAGGACTATGAACGATTTCTTCAGAACTATCGGGTGGATATGAAGGGACCTTTGTTTTGCTGCATTATCTTTCATACTTCGGAAAATGATGTGCCGGATGGCATGAATCCCTTATTGTTATCCATGTCCGTGGAACGAGAAGTGAAACAGCGGCTGACAGAGAACTGTAATTGTCAGGAATTTATCTATATGGGCAACACAATTTTGATCATGGAGCTTCATTCAGAAGAGGAGATGGCCCAATTGACGGATAGCTGTGACCGATTCTGTCGCTGGGCATGGAGAATTATGGGGGCGGCGGTTACTGCAGGAATCGGAACCGTATGCAATAGTCTGCATGATATCAGCATCTCTTACGAGGGAGCCAGAGAGGCAGTGTCCTACCGTGTCTTATATGGAACCAAACGAGCGATCAATATTGCAGAGATAGTTCCGAAAGAGTCCAAAAAGACGGTGCCCCTGGAAGAAACAAGAATGCAGGATCTGTTCCGTGCCATTCACGTGGGAGATCGGGAGGAGATCCGGAAAGAAGCGATCAAGGAGATAGAAAAACTCCATAAGAATGCAGATACCATCAGTCAGTATAATCTGGCTACCATGGAGATTGTCAGCGGATTTTTCAAGTTTTGTGCCAATAATTCTATGGATTTTAATGATATCTCCGGAAATGTACAAAACCTTTACGAAAGAGTCACACAGTTAGACGAAACCTCCATGACAAACTGGATCATCAATATGTCTACAGCCATCAGCGAAAAACTGAAAAGTACCAGAAACAGTACCTCCAGACGTATGATCACTGACGCACAGAATATTGTAAAGCAAAGATATATGGAGCCTGACATTTCACTGGATGAGGTATGTGCAGATCTTGGGGTATCCAATTCCTACTTTTCTTCTATTTTTAAGAAGGAAACAGGGCAGCCCTTTGTCACTTATCTTACGGATTACCGAATGGACAGAGCAGAAGAACTGGTACTCAACACCGATGAAAAAAGCTATAAGATAGCAGAAAAAGTAGGATATCAGGATGCAAATTACTTCAGTTATGTGTTTAAAAAGAAATTCGGCGTTTCCCCATCCAAATACAGAGCCTCCGGGAAAAAAGAAAACGAAAAGTAGAAAAAGTACCGTATTTAACATACAGACGATCATTCTATCTGTCCTTATGGCAATCTCATTGGTCACGATCATTGTCATGGGACTGTTGCTGTACCATCGCTTCAAGCTGGCATTGGAAAAAACAGCAGTGGACAACGCGGAAGCAACCGTGGATGGAACTGTAGACCGGTTAAATGCAGATCTGCTGGATATTCGCCAGATCTTTAATGGAGCAAACTATAACGTGGTTCAGCAGTTTGATATATCCAGCCGGGAATTTGTGGAGCAATTCAGTCTTCTTTATGAGACCAACTCCGATAAGGTTCAGAGTGTGGCATTGTATGACCATGAAGGAAAACTGATCGCATCGGAGCCGGTGGCGTTAGAAAAGAAAAATGTGCAGGTGCAGACCCAGGAGTGGTATAAAAATGCAGAAAATGCAATTGAAAATGTACATTTTTCCACACCCCATATCCAGGAATTGTTTGAAGACGGAGCCTATCGGTACCAGTGGGTGGTTTCTCTGAGCAGCTATGTGGATGTCAATAAAGGAGAAATACCGGAAACCGGCGTTCTTTTACTGGATATGAAATATTCTGTGATCCGGGATGTCATGAAACAGATCAACGATTCCTCCGATGGGATCTATTATTATCTGAGCAGCCAGAGTGGAGAGATGATCTATCATCCCCGGGGAACGGAATTAAACCGCGGATTATTTAAAGAAAACAGTCTGGAAGCTACAAAATATGAGAATGGAACCTACGAGATCCGTGCCGATGGTCAGAACGAGACCGTGATTGTCAGAAGCGTAGCTTATACCGGCTGGAAGATGATCGGTGTTGTGCCCAAGAGTGTGCAGGAGTCAAACTTTAAAAATTTCCGTTACTATGTATTTGCCACTATTTTAGTCCTGCTGGTCATGCTTTTGGAGGGAAACCAACTGGTATCCCGGAAGATATCCAAACCGATCCGGGAGCTGGATGCTTCTGTTAAGACCTATGAAGCAGGAGGAAAGCCGGATATTTATATTGGAGGCTCCTCTGAGATCCGTCATCTGGGACATTCGGTACAGAAGTCTTATGAGCAGATCGAAGAACTGATGGATGAGATCATCCGACAGCAAAATGAACGGAGAAAAAGTGAACTGGATGCCCTGCAAAGCCAGATCAATCCTCATTTTCTGTATAACACACTGGAATCCATCACCTGGATGGTGGAAGCCCAGGAAAATGAAGGAGCAGTCCGTATGATCTCTGAACTGGCAAAATTGCTTCGTGTCAGCCTGTCCAGGGGAAAGACCATTATCTCTATCAAAGACGAGCTGCAGCACAGCAGAAGCTACATGAATATCCAGCTGGCACGGTACAAAGAACGATTTAAAACAGAATTCCGGATCGAGAAAGAGATCGAAAACTACTGCATCGTAAAGCTGGTGATCCAGCCCATTCTGGAAAATGCCATTTATTATGGTGTTGGAAATATGGATGAGGATGAGGACGGCAGGATTATCGTCAGTGGAGAAAAGAAAGAGGAGGACATCCTGATCACCATTGAAGACAACGGTATGGGTATGCCGGAAGAGGTTCTGGAAAAAATCCTGACGGACAACAGCAAAGTTCCGAAGCACGGTTCCGGCGTTGGGGTGATCAATGTGCATTCCAGAATCCGGCTGATGTTTGGAGAAAAATATGGTCTGTCTATAGAAAGTGAACCGGATGAAGGAACGAGGGTCACGATCCGTATTCCTGCAATTCCATATACACCGGAAAATGCAGAAAGACTGGAATCACAAAAATATATCCAGAGGAGATCGGCAGATGAAAAAGAATCGGATTAAATTTCTTATAATTGAGCTTTTTTTGCTGATGCTGGCGGTCTTCTTTGTATGGAAGATTTTTGATCAGAACGTTGCAGAGACCAGGATTGCCGTAATCCTTCCGGAGTCCGGCGATAAGCGCTGGGATGCCCTGATCAAGGGGATGAAACAGTTTGCAGCAGAGAACAATGTCCACATGATCATCTGTAACACCGATGAGATCGACGGACCGGAGGCGGAAAGAGAATTTATCAAAGAACAGAAGGACAATGATATCGATGGCTTTATCCTGTATCCCGCACCCGGGCGCGAGACCGAAAATATGCTGAAAAAAGAGTGTGGAAATAAACCCTATTTGCTGATGGCAGACAGCCTGGCGGTAAAAGAGGGAGAAGCTGCCAGTCCTGCGATCCAGCCGGATTATCGGGAGATCGGAAGAAGTCTGGGAGAACAGCTGAGAACGAAAGAGCGAAAGATTGGAATTATTGCCGACTGGAAGATGTCTGAGGCGGTACAGTCAGAGATCAGCGGATTGAATGAGGCACTGGAAGGCAGCGGCAGTGAGATCCGCTGGTGTATCTATCGGAGAAAAGAACAGAACATCGTGGAACGGATAGGGGCAGAAAAAAGGGCAGATACCCTTGTGGTGTTGGATGCCGGAGTTCTGGAAGAGCTTGGAGAACAGGCAGAAAATGGAAAATGCAGGGGCGCAGAGCTCTATGGTGTGGGCTACAGTCTGAGGACGATCGCACTTTTGGATCAGGGAAATATCCAGGGACTTATTGTGCCGGATGGATATGAAATCGGTTATAGAAGTGTGGAAGAGATGGTCAGAAAGATAGAGCATAAGTTCTATAAAATGCAGGGATATACAACAGAATATAAGGTGTTTCAGAAAGATAGTTTTTCTATGGACGATGATTTAGAAAGGTTTTTATATTCCTATGAATAAAAAGAAAAGAAGAATGGCAATAGTATTATCTGCTATAATAGGGAGTTTGGTCCTTGCGCTGTCCGGGTGTTCCGATCAGTCAGGCCAGACAGAGAAAACTCTGCGTGTGGGAGTAATCACCTACAGTCAGGATGACCCCTTTATCAACGCACTGACGGATGAATTGAAGGCGCATCTGAAAACCATGGAAAGCGAAGAACGGCGGATCATCGTATCGATAAAAAGCGGAAACGACGATCAGCAGGAACAGAACGAAAAGGTAGAGGAAATGATTGATGCGGGCTGTGATGTGCTCTGCGTCAATCTTGTAGACCGGACAGCGCCGTACCGGATCATCCGGATGGCAAGAAACGAAAAAATTCCGGTGATCTTCTTTAACAGGGAGCCGGTAAAGGAAGATCTGATGCAGTGGGATAAGCTGTATTATGTGGGCTGTGATGCGGAACAGTCCGGGATCATGCAGGGAGAGATTGCAGCAGAATATATCAACAGCCATCCGGAAGTGGACAAAAATGAGGATGGAAAGATCCAGTATGTACTTCTGGAAGGGGAAGCAGGACATCAGGATGCCATCAGCAGAACAGAGTATTCGGTAAAAACACTGATGAAAAACGATGTTTCACTGGAAAAATTAAGCTATCAGTTTGCGGACTGGAACCGGGGGCAGGCGGAGAATCGTATGAACCGTCTGATTAGCCAATATGGAACAGAGATCGAACTGGTCCTATCCAATAACGATGAGATGGCACTGGGGGCTGTGGAAGCCTACCGGAAAGTAGGCTATATCCGCAAAGACTGGCCGGTGATCTTTGGAATCGATGGCCTGGAAGACGCGCTGGAGGCCGTAAAGGCCGGAGAAATGCAGGGCAGCATTTACAATGACAGAGTGGACCAGGCAAAGGAAATGGCAAAAATGGCAGTGACGCTGTTTGAGGGAAAGGACCTCGACCAGGAAAGTCTGAAAGATGGACGGTACTATTTTTCGGAATACAAGAAGGTGGACGGCAGCAATATAGAGGAATATTTAAACGCAGAAGAGGAAGAAGCAGATGGAAAAAACATGGAGCCATGATTTTTACCGGGAGACAGATCCGGTAAAACGGCAGCAGATCTTAAAAGCGCATGCAGGAGAGGAAGAAGCCTGGGCAGAAGAATACAGAAACCGGCTCTGGACAGCCCGATACGGAAAATACAGACTACAGAAGGATGAATTCGTCAAATGCCTGATGGAACTGAAATACCTGGCGGAAGGAAGCACTCTGGACCTTGGGGGAGACAGAAGAAGGATGGGAGCTCGGATCCTTTCTGCATTATGCCTGGCAGAAGCGATGCAGTCAGAGGAGAGTTATCAACAGATCCTTCTGGAGGAATTGTATAATGTATTTCTGAAGTTCATTCAGGTCAGCCGAGGGGGCAGAGGCTTCACCTCCCTGGTATTTGGCATGGGACAATTATCAGAAGAAGGAATTGCAAAAAAAATCGCCGAACAGATCAGCGCAATTGCCTTTCAGGCGCCCCGCCTGCTGCGCATGGAAAAAGAATTTTCGCTGCTGCAGGAAGCCGCCCTTCTGGCATATCGCCAGGAGTATCCGAATAGGGAGCATTTTTTGAATAAATAGAAAAATGAACAGAAAGGAGTCTACAATGAACAAGAACAAGTTTGCCGCAACACCGCCGATGGGCTGGAACAGCTACGATTAAGAAGACGGTTATGACGCTGTGGACATTTTTCCGTTCCCCGCTGATGGTCGGTGCAGAGCTGACAAAGCTGGATGACTGGACTCTGTCCATGCTTCAGAATAAGGGACTGGATTGAAAAATAAAATTTTTCAATAGCGAGATTTGTGTCTGCGCGCACTTGACACAAACTCGGCATACGCAAAAAGCGTGCGCAGAAATGAGGAGAAACATGGATAAACACAATTATTCCGCACCCGTTTCGCTGAAAAACATTCAGGTGACGGACACCTTTTGGAAAGGGGAAATGGAGCTCGTACGCAAGGAGGTGATCCCGTATCAGTGGGATGCCTTAAATGACCGCGTGGAGGGCGCGGCACCGAGCTTCTGTATGCACAATTTCAAGGCTGCAGGAAAGCTGAACCGGGAAAAGAAAGAAAAAGGAAACACATTTATTGCGCCGAAGTATACCTATCGCGGCTTTGAGGTGCTGCCGGAGGATCCGAAGCAGTTAAAAGATGACGAATTTTACGGGTTTTTGTTCCAGGACAGCGATTTTTCGAAATGGATCGAAGCGGTTGGTTATTCTTTAACGCAGCATCCCGATCCGGAGCTGGAAAAAATCGCGGATGGCGCGATCGATATCGTCTGCGCCGCACAGCAGGACGACGGATATCTGGACACCTACTATATTTTAAGTGGTCGTGACGCGACCTTTACGAATCTGAAGGACCATCACGAGTTGTACTGCTTTGGACACCTGATTGAAGGGGCTGTGGCATATTTTCAGGCGACTGGCAAGGACAAGCTGTTGAAGGCGGCGGAACGATTTGCAGACTATGTGGCGGCAAATTTCGGTACGGAAGAGGGAAAGCTTCACGGTTATCCGGGACATGAAATCGCAGAGATGGCCCTTGTGCGGCTTTATGAACTGACCGGGAAGGAAAAATACTTAAACCTTGCCCGGTATTTCGTGGATGAGCGCGGAAAGCGTCCCTACTACTTTGATCAAGAACATCCCGAAGAAGTAAAAAAGGGGCATGAGGACGAACTTCGTTATTTCTATAATCAGGCGCATCTGCCGGTGCGCAAGCAGGACGAGGCGTTCGGACATTCCGTGCGTGCGGTTTATCTATATTCCGGCATGGCGGATGTGGCGAGGCTGACAGGGGATGAAACGCTGTATGGGGCGTGCCGGAGGCTCTGGGACAACATCACGGAGAAAAAAATGTACGTTACAGGCGGAATCGGCAGCACCCATCTGGGCGAGGCGTTCACCTATGCCTACGATCTGCCGAACGACACGGCGTATGCGGAAACCTGTGCGTCGATCGGTCTTGTCTTTTTTGCGCGGAGAATGCTGGAAATCGCGCCGGAGGCAAGGTATGCAAACGTTATGGAACGCGCACTTTATAATGGCGTGCTCAGCGGCATGGCGCTGGATGGAAAGAGCTTTTTCTATGTCAATCCGCTGGAGGTACTGCCGGAGGCATGTCATAAGGATGAACGAAAATTTCATGTCAAGCCGGTTCGCCAGAAATGGTTCGGCTGCGCATGCTGCCCGCCAAACCTGGCGCGTCTGCTCAGCTCGATCGGTTCCTATGCATATACGGAAAACGAGGATACGCTGTTTTTACATCTTTATATGGGAAGCACCCTGGAAAAGAAGATCGGCGAAAAGACAGCAGATATCCGTGTGGAATCCAACTTCCCTTGGGAGGGGGATGTGAAAATCACAATTCGCGCAAAGGATACCGGATTAAAGCTTGCACTGCGGATACCGGACTGGTGCAGCAGATATGAGCTGGATGGTTTTACCGGTGGTACGGAAGAAAAGGACGGCTACCTGTATCTGCAAAAGGATTGGGGAGAGGAAGAAGAATTTACGCTTCATTTCCCGATGGAGGTTCGAATGATTGCGGCAAAGAAAGCCGTGCGTGAGGATATAGGGAAAGTGGCCGTGATGAGAGGGCCGGTTGTCTATTGTCTGGAAGAGACAGACAACGGAAAAGATCTGCAGAAGCTGCTGATTGACCCGGAGTTAAACGTAACGGTGTCGGACGGAAATATTTGCGGAACGCCGGTCAAAAAGCTGACTGCAGCAGGGTTTCGGCAGCTTGATACGCATATAGAAAAAGAAAGCGAAGCGCTGTATCATGTCTGGAAGAAGCCGGAGTTTGAAAAAGCGGAACTTTCGTATATTCCGTATTATACCTGGGCAAACCGCGGTGAAAACGAAATGCAGGTTTGGACGCGGGTCAGAGATTGACAGAAATAGACATAAGTGCTGCACTATAGTACGCTCAGTTGAAAGCAGAGGTATGTCGAAAGCAAAAGGAGGGCATCAGGCATCGGGCCGGATGCCCTCCAGTACGTTTTGCATGTCCTGCGGGAGTGGAACATGAAATTCCAGAGGTTCTTTGGTGATAGGATGATGAAAACGCAGACGGGTTGCGTGCAGCGCCTGTCTGGAAATCCATTCCATATCAGGATTATAGAGGGAATCTCCGATCAGCGGATAGCCCAGATATTTCATATGGATCCGAATCTGGTGAGTACGACCGGTTTCCAGTGTCAGGCGGATCAGGCTGTGCCCGTTTTTTTCTTCCAGCACTTCATAGTGAGTAATGGCAGATTCGCCATGTTCAAAGTCGATGGTACGCTCGATGATGGAGCCGTCCTTTCGTCCCAGTGGAGCAGTGATGGTTCCGGAGGAGGGAGTGACCCTGCCGCGAGAGATCCCGAGGTATTCCCGGTGGATTTCCCGGTTCCGGACCATGGTTGCGAGAATACTGCCGCTGACCAAATGCTTTGCGATGATTGTCAGACCGGAGGTGTTATGATCGAGCCGGTTGATACAGCGAAAGACGAAGGGACAGTCTTTCTGAGCAAAATACCAGGCGAGCCCGTTTGCAAGGGAATGGGTGTAGTTGCGCATCGACGGATGGATCGGAAGATCGGCTGGTTTGTTGATCACCATGAGGTCTTCATCCTCGTAAACGATGTCCAGAGGATGATAAACGGGGGGTATTTTTTCTGAGACCGCAGTTTCCTGAATATGTACGGTTAAGCGGTCGCCTCCCTGCAGGTGGCGGATCATATAGGAGGGAGTACCGTTTATGAGGATGCTTTCCGGCATCTTTTTTAAATCTGTTAAGTTGGCGGAGGAATACCCCTGCCGTTTTAAAAAGCAAGCGACGGTAGGAGAATCGTCGCTTGCTTTGATTTCATAATGTAAAATGCGTTCCATCAGTTAGTTGGATTTAACTTCCTTCCACATGTCATTATAGAGGGAATCCCCGTCTTCACCGAGATAGGTATAGGTTTCCAGACCGGAATACTGGCTTAAATCCGGGAAAGCAATTTTGGAATTTTTCAGGTCTTCGTCCTCGATCAGGTCGCGGGCTGCATCGTTGGGGGTGGAGTAGGTAATGTACTCGAAATTCTTTAAAGCAACGTCACCGCGGCACATAAAGTCAATGAACTTTTCTGCATTTTCCTTATTGGGAGCGTTCTTGGGAATTACCCAGGAATCGATCCAGACATTGGTACCCTCCTTCGGGATGACATATTCCAGATCCGGGTTTTCACGCTGAGTGAAAATCGCTTCGCCGGAGTAGATAACGCCGAGTGCTGCTTCGCCGCCGATCATCTTGTCACGCACCTGGTCGATAACGTATGCCTGTACAAGAGGCTTCTGTTTGATCAGCAGATCACGTGCAGCTGCGAGCTCGGTTTCGTCAAGCGTATTCATGGAATTGCCGTTTAATTTGAGTGCAACCATAAATGCATCGCGTACGGAGTCCTGCATCAGAATGCTGTCGGCATATTTTTCATCCCAGAGGATCGACCAGCTGTCAACCGGCTCCTCTACCATGGTTTTGTTGTACAGAATGCCGACGGTTCCCCAGCAGTAAGGAACGGAATATTTGTTTTCCGGATCAAAGCCCTTGGACTGCTCCCAATACTGTTCGCCGATGTTTGCCTTGGCATTGGGCATGTTATCGAAGTTCAGCTCGGAGAGCAGATCGCTTTCAATCATCTTGCTGATCATGTAGTCGGAAGGGCAGATGACATCATATTCGGAAGCACCGGTTTCTACCTTGGGATACATGATTTCGTTGGTTTCAAATTCATCATAAACCACCTTTATGCCGGTTTCTTCTTCAAACATGGTGATCGTATCGGGATCGATGTATTCCCCCCAGTTGTAGACGATGACCTGTCCGTTTTCGCCGGAAGCAGAGGAAGCGCTGCCGCAGCCGGTTGTCATGCCTGCAATCAGACCGGTGCACAGGGCAGCAGTAAGGAGCTTTGCAATGGTGTTCTTTTTCATGAATGGATTCCTTTCTGTAAGTAAAATAGTTTAGGAAGACAGTTGGATGTCTGTGTATCACGGGAGAATCCCGGAGTGTTATTCATGACAATAAAATGCTCGCAGAGCGTGCATTCTATTGTTTTTCCTTTGGCTTCGGAGCCTTGTTGACAAGGATCAGAAGAACCAGAACGGTCATAAAAATAAGTGTGGAAAGTGCATACATTTCCGGCTTAATGCCCTTTTTAACCTCGGTGTAGATTTTGGTGGAAAGGGTATCTACGCCGGGCCCCTTCGTAAAGTGCGTGATGATAAAGTCATCCAGGGACATCGTAAAGGCCATTAAAAATCCGGACATGACACCGGGCAGCAGATCAGGAAATACGACCTTGAAAAATGCCTGCCAGGGAGATGCGCCCAGATCGAGGGCAGCTTCGTAAACACTTGGGTTTAATTGCTTTAAGCGCGGCATAACGCTCAGGATCACATAGGGAATATTGAAGGTTATGTGGGAGAGCAGGATGGTGATAAAACCAAAACGCGCTTTAAAGGTTAAAAACAGAAGCATCAGGGAAATACCGGTTACGATCTCGGCATTCAACATCGGGATATTGGTGATGCTCATCAACACAGCACGGCTCTTTTTTTTCATGCCCTGAATGGATAGCGCAGCAATGGTGCCGATCAGCGTTGCAAAAACAGCAGATAACAGCGCAATCAGGAGCGTGTTGTAAAGTGCCTGCATGATTTCTGAGTTGGAAAACAGCTGAGTGTACCATTTCGTTGTAAAGCCGCCCCATTTTGCCCGGGTTTTGCTGGCGTTAAAGGAAAGAACGACCAGCGTTGCGATGGGGGCATACATGAAGATAAAAATCAGGGCGATATAAATTTTTTGGGCAGTTGTTTTTATCATAAGGAAGTTCCCTCCCCGTTTTTATCAAAAATCGCAGTCATCAGCATGTTGATCAGGATAAATACCATCAAAACAATGGAAAGACCGCTGCCTAAATGCCAGTTGCTTGCCTGAGTGAATTCCTGCTCAATAACGTTTCCGATCAGCAGGATCTTGCTGCCACCCAGCAGATTCGAAATCACGAAGGTTGTCAGAGCTGGTACGAACACCATTGTGATGCCGCTGATGACACCAGGGAGGCTCAGCGGGAAAATAACGCGTAAAAAGGTCTGGAACCAGTTGGCACCGAGATCGTGGGCGGCATTGATGACATTCGGGTCAATCTTTGTCAGCGCATTATACAGGGGCAATACCATAAACGGCAGGAAGTTATATACCATGCCGAGGATAATCGCACCGGGGGTATTGATGATATTTAAAGTCGGCAGCCCGAAAAAGGACAGTACCGAGTTGATGACGCCTGTTTTTTCAAGGAGTGTCTGCCATGCAAGGGTGCGCAGAAGAAAGTTCATCCACATGGGAAGGATGAAAATCAGGACGATAAAGCTCTGCTGGCTGACATGCCTGCCTGCCAGGATCATGGCAAGGGGGTAGGCAAGCGCAAGACAGACAACTGTGCTGATTAAGGAAAGCACGAGTGCAGTAATCAGTGCCTTCATATGCTCCGGCGAGGAGATGGCAGCAACATTTTCAAAGGTAAATGCACCGCTTCTGTCTGTGAGCCCGTAGTAAAAGATCATGCACAGCGGGATGATGATAAATGCGGCAGACCAGAGCAGATATGGCGCAGCCATGAGCCTGTTGTGGGGCCACGGCGCCTTTGGCATCGTATTTTTTTTCACTGATTTACTCATCGATGGATACCGCCTCCTCATCTTCCGAAGCAGGCTTGTTCATGATCTGGATATCGAAGGGATCAACGCGGATGCCGACCTCTGTACCCACCGGGAACATATCGGTGGAGTGTACCAGCCATTCAAAGCCGTTTGCGGTTACTTCCATTTCATAATGAACGCCCTTAAAGATCAGATGTGTTACCGTTCCGGTCAGCGTTCCTTCTTCCGGCTTGACCAGATCCACGTCTTCCGGACGGATTACAACATCGACGGGCTTGTTTGTGCCAAAGCCCTTATCCACGCAGGGAAACTTCTGTCCGAAGATGGAAACAAGCTCATCGCGGATCATGATGCCGTCGATGATGTTGGAGTCTCCGATGAAGTCTGCAACGAAAGCATTCTCCGGCTCATTGTAGATCTTTTCCGGCGTGCCGATCTGCTGAATGTAGCCCTGGTTCATAACAACGATGGTATCGGACATGGTCAGAGCTTCTTCCTGGTCATGGGTGACATAGATGAAGGTGATACCGAGCTCATTTTTCAGACGGATCAGCTCATACTGCATGTCCTGGCGCAGCTTTAAGTCCAGGGCACCGAGGGGCTCATCGAGAAGCAGGAGCTTCGGCTCATTTACGATCGCCCGTGCAATGGCAATACGCTGCTGCTGACCGCCGCTTAGAGAATCAGGCATACGGTTTTCGTAGCCGTCAAGGTTGACCAGCTTGAGGGCATAACGGATTTTGTCCTGAATATAGCTTTTGGTCTTTCCTTTGATCTTTAAGCCGAAGGCGATATTTTCTGCGATCGTCATATGGGGAAAGAGGGCATATTTCTGGAAAACGGTGTTTAACTGACGTTTGTTGGGCGGCATGTTTGTGATGTCCTTGCCGTTGAATAAAACGCAGCCATTATCCGGCTTTTCAAAACCGCCGATAATGCGCAGAGTTGTTGTTTTTCCGCAGCCACTGGGGCCAAGGAGGGTTAAAAACTCGTTCTCCCGGATGTAGAGGTTCAGATCATCCAGTACGGTGTTGTCATCGTAAATTTTAGTGATGTGCTGTAAATCGATCAGCCGGTTGCTCATTGGTACTTCTCCCATGCGGTATCCGACAGCGGATACTGTCCCTTCCTTCAAATAATGAAATGTCAGCGCAAAAGACGACTTTTCCTGACAGTGTGTTTATCGTTTGCGTCAGCTTCGAACAATTAAAAGCTTGGAGGACTGGAAACCCAGATCAGGCTTGCTCCCGTCTTTTTACTTGCCGAAATATAATGTGTCGACTTAGGCGTAAAATAAAAGGATTCGCCCTTTTTGGCGCGGTAGCTCTTTTTGCCGATATGGATCGTGATGCTGCCGCTTAATATATAGCCGAACTCTTCCCCTTCGTGTGGGTTGTCTGGATAGGTGCTGCCGCCCGGTGCAAGCGTCAGGCGGATGGGCTCCATAATGTTTTTCTGGGCGTTTGGAATGATCCATTCGGTTTTGTTGCCGTATTCTTCGTCCAGCTTTTCAAAGTAGTCGCTTTCTTTAAAAACGATCTGCTCTTCCGGTTCTTCATTAAAGAAATCCTTTAAATCTGTTCCCAGTGCCTGCAGGATGTCCATCAGGGTTGCAATGGAAGGAGAGGTCAGATCCCGCTCCAGCTGAGAGATAAAGCCTTTGGAAAGCTCTGTCCGGTCAGCCAGCTCCTCCTGTGTCAGTCCCTTTTGCACTCGCAGTTCCTTTACCTTTGCTCCGATTTTCATGTCTGATCCTTCATAGTTATTTTAAACAAAAAGTTTAATGATACTAAACAAACGCACTGAGCTTTATTATACGTTTTTTGACGGGTCTGTCAATGGGGAAAATAATATTTTACATAGTTTTTTCGCGGGTGCAGGCAGAACGCCATTTTAGGGCGTTTTTTGGAGGGTTCGTTGTGAATGCAAGGATGGAACTGGAACGAAAAGTGAAAAAGGGATTAACAAAAACGGGACAGGTATGGTAAAATAAATGAGCAGAACATTTTTGCCGCAGGAGGTTTGAACATGACAAATCAGAAAAAGTACGTTGCCTATGTCTCTACCTATACAATGGGAGACAATCATGGTATTACGATTTATGATGTAGATGTAGAAAATGGAAGATTTACATTAAAGGATCGTGTCGAGATTACGAACTCATCCTATCTGACGATTTCGCACAACCGTAAATGGCTGTATTCCATTACAGACTTTGGTGTGGAATCCTATGAAATTTTAAAGGATGGACATTTAAAACCGATCAACATGGCGGGCATTAATGGCATGCGCGGCTGCTATCTTTCCACAGATTATGAAGATCGTTTCCTGTTCGTGGCAGGCTGGCATGACGGCAAGATCACAGCGCTGCGTTTAAAGGAGGACGGCAGTGTCGGAGAGATTACGGATGAGATTTTCCATCGTGGACTGGGCAGTATTGCAGAGCGAAATTTCCGTCCCCACGTCAGCTGCGTGAAAATGACGAGAGACAATCATTATCTGTGTGCAGCAGATCTTGGCATGGATCATGTCAAGGTATACCGCCTCGACCATCAGACCGGTAAGCTGACACTGGCAGATGTTATCCGCAGTGAAATGGAATCTGCACCCCGTCATATCAAATTCAGCAAGGACGGAAGGATTCTTTACATCGTTCATGAACTGAAAAATATCATAGATGTTTATACCTATGAAGAAAAAAAGGGCAATCCGTTCTTTGAAAAGGTACAGACGATCTCCACAGTCAACGATTATCATGCGAGTAATTCCGCAGCGAGTGCGCTGAATCTTTCGGAGGATTTCCAGTATCTGATCAGCTCCAATGCGGGGGATAACAGCGTCGTAATGTACAAGATTGATCAGGAGACCGGACTTTTGACGAAACTGTTCTGTCTGCCTATCAGTGGAGAATATCCGAAGGATGCGATGCTGTTCCCGGATAATAGACATCTGGTTTCCTTAAATCACGAATCGAATACAATGACATTCTTTACAGTGCACCCGGATACCGGATTGATCGTTATGAACGGGCCGGAGATCAAGGTGGATCAGCCTAACTGCGTTATTTTCCACAGACTGGAAGAAGAATAGAATCAGAAAATTCCCCATCGGCAAAGGCCGGTGGGGAATTTTTATGGGTGCGCCTTGAAACGTGTGTGGATAGGAAAGAAAAATCATTGGCGTTGCAGCTGGTGCAGAGCTTCTGCCAAAGAAAACAAAAGCGCTTATTTCGTATAGATTTTTTCAAGATGATCCATTCGTGCCCCCATATTGGACAGCATCAGGTCCAGTATGGTCAGGGCTGTCATGCTTTCTACAACCACGACTGCGCGGGGAACGATGACAGGATCGTGGCGTCCCTTGATCTGCAGCGTACGTTCAATATGGTCACGGCCGATGGTTTGCTGTGGCTGAAAGATGGATGGAGTTGGCTTGATATGAGCGCGCAGAAGGACGGGAGAGCCGTCGCTGATGCCGCCTAAAATACCGCCGGCGTGGTTGGTTTTCTTGGAAACCTGTCCATCCTTTATGCAAAAGGCATCGTTGTTTTCGGAGCCTTTGCGGGAAGAAACCTCGATGCCGTCACCGATTTCAACAGCTTTGACTGCACCGATGGACATGATCGCTGAAGCAAGCCTTGCATCAAGCTTGTCAAAGACCGGATCGCCGATCCCGGCAGGAAGACCGGTCACACAGCATTCGATCACGCCGCCGGAGGAATCCTGATTTTTGATACAGGTTTCGAGAAAGGCTTCTGCGTCGGCGGAAGCTTTTTTATCCGGCATACCAGTAGCGGTCTGAGTGATTGCTTCCCGGTCAAAGGTATCCGGATGAATGGAAACAGGACCGATCGAACGGGTATAGGCGCAGACATCGATACCGAGCCGGTTTAAGATCTTTATGGCGATTGCACCGGCGGCAACACGTCCGGTCGTTTCTCTTCCGGAGGAACGGCCGCCGCCGCGATAGTCACGAAAGCCGTATTTTTCATCAAAGGTGTAGTCTGCATGTCCGGGGCGGTAGTTCTGGGCGATTTCCGTATAATCGGAGGATCGCTGAGAGGTATTATAGACGAGCAGGGAAATCGGAGTTCCCGTTGTTTTTCCGTCGAAAATGCCGGAGAGGATCTGAACCTCGTCAGCCTCTTTTCGTTGAGTGACATATTTGCCGGAGCCGGGCTTCCTCCTGTCGAGATAAGGCTGGATATCAGCCTCGCATAAGGGAAGGCCTGCCGGACAGCCATCTATGACAGCGCCGATCGCCTTGCCATGGGATTCTCCCCATGTGGAAACGCGGAAAATGGTGCCAAAAACAGAACCGGACATGAAACACACTCCTTTCGATAAGGGAATTTTCCCTATAGTATAAAACATTTTTTTGACGGATACAAGGGAATCTGTTATACTAATTTTTATCTATGCATGGTGAAAACGATTTTCTAGAGAAACGGGGTATATCTGATTTATGAAAAAAACGAGACAGGCAAATCTGGAGCTTCTCAGGCTTCTCGCCATGGTATTTGTTGTGACGGCACACCTGATGAACCATGGAAATCTGATCGGAGCTGCGAAGATGGGGACTGCTTCTTATTATCTGGTTTGGACGTTGTTTGGCGTTTCCTTTACCTGTATCAATCTGTATCTGTTGATCAGCAGCTACTTTCTGACGGAATCGAGATTCAGCCTTTGGAAGCTTGTAAAAATGGCGGTTCAGGTACTGTTTTATGCCTTGGGAATTACGGCGATTTATTGGATTTTTACAGATGTACCCCATGACTTGGAATATCTGGTCTATTCGATTTTACCGATCTCATCGGATTTTTATTGGTTTGTTTCCATGTATGTAGGCATGTATGTGCTGGCACCGGTGATGAATAAGCTGATCCTGGCACTGACTAAGCGTCAGCTTGCCTGTGCGTGTGCTCTGGCTCTGGCTTTGGTGTCTGTGTGGCCAAACATTTTTTATTTTTCTTCGGCCCTTAATACCGCCGGCGGTGTAAGTATATCGTGGTTTTTGACGATTTATCTGTGCGGAGCCTATATCCGTTTGTATTATCAGCCGGATGGAAAATTCCTGAAATGGTTCCTGCCTGCAGTTGGAACCTCCCTGCTGATTCCCCTCAGCCGGTTTGTGATCGAGGCACTGCTGTCCTCTCCGTTTGGCGCGATCAGCTTTCTGGACGATCTGATGTGGGGGTATAGTGTGTTTTATGTCTATAGCTCGATTCTGGTGACAGCTGCGTCGATTTTTTTGTTTCTTGCATTTTTGAATCTGAGGATTGCACCGGGAAGAGGCGCAGGCCTGATCAATCGGATTGCAGGTGCGTCCTTTGGCGTTTACCTGATCCATGATCACTACTATATCCGGGAAAGTCTCTGGACGAAAATCGACGGCGCTGCCTGGCTTGGACACTGGTATCTGCCCTTTGCCTGTATTGGGGTGATAGCAGCGATCTACCTGGTATGTACAGCGATCGAGCTGCTTCGGCAAAAACTGTTTGCACCCTTTGAAAAAAGTACGGCGATCGCAGGCTTTTTCCAAAAAGCGGATGATAAATTAAAGAAAATCTGGAATGGAGATTAAGATGAGTGAAAAGATGACCTACAAGGTATTGAAACAGGAGGGACGTGCAAAACGTGCGGTAATGGAAACTGTGCATGGTACGATCCAGACACCGGTTTTTATGAATGTCGGAACCGTTGCTGCGATCAAGGGTGCGGTTTCTACGGAGGATCTGGAAGGACTGGGCACACAGGTGGAGCTTTCCAACACCTATCATCTGCATGTGCGTCCCGGTGATGAAAAGATCAAGGCGATGGGCGGACTGCATCGCTTTATGAGCTGGAATAAGCCGATTTTGACTGATTCCGGCGGATTTCAGGTGTTTTCACTGGCTGGTCTGCGGAAGATCAAAGAGGAGGGGGTAACCTTCCGCTGCCATATCGACGGGCATAAGATCTTTATGGGACCGGAAGAGAGTATGCGGATTCAGTCAAACCTCGCATCTACCATCGCAATGGCATTCGATGAGTGTGCGCCTGCAAAAGCGGAGAGAAGCTACGTGCAGCCTTCCGTAGACCGGACAACAAGATGGCTGGAACGCTGCAAAAAAGAGATGGCTCACCTGAACAGCCTGGACGATACGATCAATAAGCAGCAGCTTTTGTTCGGCATTAACCAGGGTGCAATTTACTCGGATATCCGAATAGAGCATGCCAAACGGATTACAGACCTGGATCTGGACGGTTATGCGGTCGGCGGTCTTGCAGTCGGTGAGACCCATGAGGAAATGTATCATATTCTGGAAGAGACAGTTCCCTACTTGCCCGTGGACAAACCGACCTATCTGATGGGAGTCGGTACACCTGCAAATATTTTGGAGGCAGTGGAACGCGGTGTGGACTTTTTTGACTGCGTATATCCCACCAGAAACGGACGTCATGGACATCTATATACAAACTTCGGCAAGATCAATCTGTTCAACGCGCAGTATGAGCTGGATATGCAGCCCATCGAGCCAGGGTGTCAATGCCCTGTCTGCAGACGGTATTCCAGAGCCTATATCCGTCACCTGTTAAAAGCAAAAGAGATGCTGGGCATGCGTCTGTGCGTCATGCACAACCTGTATTTCTATAATACGATGATGACAGAAATCCGGGATGCGCTGGATAAGGGAGAATTTGCAGCATATAAGAAGCGAAAACTTGACGGCATGCAAAGAATTGTGTATGATGGAAAATAGGCTACGGTAAAGAGACCGGGCAGGGAGAATCCTGCAGGGCAGGGTTTTACTTTATAAACCAGGAGGAATATAGAAAATGAGTATTTTACTGACAGCATCTGAGTCAGCAAGCGCAGGCAGCATGATTCCGCTTATTTTAATGTATGTGGTAGTTTTTGGTGTATTTTTCTACTTCGTACTGTATCGTCCGCAGAAGAAAGAGCAGAAGAAGACCAGCGCAATGCTTTCTACTCTGGAGATCGGAGATTGCGTTCTGACCACCAGCGGCTTCTACGGAATCATCATCGACATCACAGATGATACCGTTATCGTTGAGTTCGGCAACAACAAAAACTGCCGTATTCCGATGCAGAAGAGCGCGATCGTACAGGTGGAAAAGGCTGATGCAGAAGCACCTGCAGATACAAAGAAGAAATAAGACGAATTTTGAGACAGATAAAAGAACCGGAATATGCGCATGTGATAGGCTCACAGGACGTGTGTTCCGGTTTTTTCGTCACACAGCGATTTGTGACGCAGGCATCACAAAGCAGCTGGGATCGCAGAGCCGAACTGGACGTTTTCCTCGCGACACCTTCGGCACAAAGCGCCTGCGGAATGGAGGATTTTATGAAAGTTGTTGATATGCACTGCGACACGATCGCAGCACTTTATGAAAACAAAGAAAAAGGGTGGACACTGCAGGACAACAAACTGCATATTCGTCTGGATAAGATGAAACAGGGGGATTACCTGCTTCAGAATTTTGCACTGTTCGTCTGTACAGAAAATTGTGAAGATCCATATCAGCAGGCGCTGACACTGGCGGACTGCTTTGATCGGCAGATGGCACTGTTTCCGGAGCAGATTGGTCAGGTCAGATGCTATAACGACATTTTGGAAAATCAGAAAAACGGGCGCATGAGCGCGCTTTTGACAATCGAAGAGGGTGCGGTGTGTCAGGGCAGCCTGGAAAAGCTGCGGGAATTTTATGACAGAGGTGTCCGAATGTTGACGCTGACCTGGAATTTTCCAAACGAGATCGGTTTTCCGAATTTTGGCATTTCCGGGGATGGCAAGCCGGATAGGACGGTTCCGAACACGAAGGATGGGCTGACAGAGTTCGGATTTTTATTTCTGGAAGAGATGGAGCGGCTCGGAATGATCGTGGATGTGTCCCATCTGTCGGACGCGGGCTTTTATGACGTGGCGTCCCATGCGAAGCGTCCCTTTGTCGCAAGCCATTCCGATGCCCGCGCAATCTGTCCGGCGGTGCGCAATTTAACGGACGACATGATCTGTTTGCTGGCAGAAAAAGGCGGTGTGACCGGACTGAACTTCTGTCCGTCCTTTTTAAATGCCCAAAAGGACTATCCGGGCACAGCTGCAGACGTGGCACGCCATGCGGCACATATCATAAAAGTCGGCGGAGAGGACTGCCTGGGACTGGGCAGCGATTTTGACGGAATTCGGACCCATGCAGAGCTCCCGGGCGCAGACGCAATGCCGGTTCTGGAGGATGCGCTTGCAAAGGCAGGGCTTACCGCCAGACAGCGTGATAAGGTCATGGGAGAAAATGTACTGCGCGTATACCGGGAGGTGTTGGGATAAGGCGCTGTATTCTGCTTGCAGATTTTCAGACGGAATGTTATACTGAGATCAATCTCACAAAAGAAAAATGCTGCAGAGATTGAGGATGGATTTTTTGAAATGAACATAAATGAAATTGCAAAGTTGGCAAATGTCTCCCGGGCCACCGTTTCCCGTTACTTTAACGATGGCTATGTCAGTGCAGAAAAGCGGGAGCAGATCCGCAGGGTGATCGAGGAGACAGGTTATAAACCGTCTGCGCAGGCACAGATGCTGCGTACCAAAAAGACGAAGCAGATCGGTGTGATTATCCCGAAGATCAATTCCGAATCCATCAGCGGGATGATCTCCGGGATCAGCAAGGAGCTAAAGCAGGCGGGCTTCTGGCTGCTTTTGGCAAACACGGAAAACCAGGAACGCGAGGAAGTGGAGTATTTAAAGCTCTTTTCCGAAAATCAGGTGGACGGGATTATCCTGATCGGGACGATTTTCACACCGGCGCACAAGCGTGCACTGCGCGCGCTGCAGGTTCCGGTCGTGGTGCTGGGACAGAAGCTGGAAGGCTACAGCTGCGTCTATCAGGATGATTATCTTGCAGCAAAGGAATCCACGCGTATGATGTTAAAGGATGCGAAGCATCCGGCGTGTCTTGGTGTGACGAAGCGAGATCATGCAGCCGGGGAAGAACGTTTCCGTGGATTTTTGGATGTTCTGGAAGAAAAGGGAATAGACTGGGACAACAGCTTTTATGAGGAAAGTACTTTTTCTGTTGAGGACGGCTATGAGGCAATGGGACGCTTATGGGAGCGGCATCCGGAGATTGATGCAGTATTTGGGGCAACGGATTCCGTAGCGCTCGGCGCGCTTGGCTGGCTGCAGGAGCATCAGATCCGGATTCCGCAGCAGGTTGCGATTTCCGGCGTGGGCGACACGGTTTCCGGGCGGATCGTTGCGCCGAAGCTTTCCAGCGTGCACTTTTTTTACCAGACCAGCGGACAGGAGGCGGCGCGGCTTTTGCTGGAGCTGATGAATGGAAATCCTGCCGGAAAAGAAATTAAAATGGGTTTTCGTATAGAGGAGAGAGGGACGACGCGCCAAACTGCGATTTAGAAAAATTTAAGAATTGTTTTGGAAAAGCTTCCACAGTTTTAGCGGGAGCTTTTTTTGTTGTGTCGGTATGCTTGTACTCAGAAAGAGAAAGCGAGGAATAGCAATGAACAAAACAAAAACAAAACAATCTGTAACACAGCAAAAATCAAACTGGAAGCCCTGGCAGATCGTACTGGTGATCCTTCTCGGATTATGTGCCCTGCCGGTGGTGGTTCCGGTAGGGTTCGGACTGCTTGCCGCTGCAGTCGGAATTGCAGTAGCACTGGGTGCCTGCGTGCTCGGTCTGTTGGCCTGCAGCGCAGCCTGCGGCATCGGAATGATCCTTGTGCTGGCAGCACTGCTTCTGGGCGGACTGTTTTTCATCGGGACAGGAATTGTTTCGATGTTTCATGCGGTTGGCAGCGGCTTTGCGATTCTGGGCAGCGGCTTTATGATGACAGGCTCAGCAATCCTGGGCACAGCATTGCTGAGCGGACTGGTGTGGCTGATCTGGAAAGGAATTTTATGGATCCGCAGCAAGGCTGGCGGAAAGAAAAAAGCCGGCATCGCAGAGCCGGAACCTGAGGCAGCGCCCGGCGAACAGATGACGGGCACATCTGCTGCTGAAACGGACAGCAACGGATTTCACCTGCTGGAGAAAAAGGAGGCGGACAGCGATGAAAAATAAAACATTGAAAAAGACGCTTCTGATTTCGATAGGTCTGTTGGCAGCAGGCGGCATCTGTATTGGCATTGGGATTGCGATGGGAGGAAGCCCGGTGTTTTATCTGGATAACGAAGGAATTCATTTGAAAGAGACAACAGCCTGCCCGGAGACGGTACAGGATTATGCCGGACAGAAGCAGCTGGCAGCGTTTGAAAAAATTGAGGTGGATCTGAAATACGGAGAGTTTTCTTTGGAGGAAGGCGATTCTTATAGTGTTGAATATCTTCTGGCAGGCGATCGGGAAGAACCGGTGTGCCAGGTGGAGAATGGAACACTCATAGTGAAAGAAGGCGATTTCGGGGAAACGCAGGAAGGAAATCGGTGGTATTTCCGGCTCTGGGGAGAAGAAGGAGAACGGCGGCAGGATGATCCTTATGTGAAAATCACAGTGCCGAAGGGTGCCAGGTTGAAAGAGGTTTCGGTCGATGCACCGTGGGATATCAATCTTGCAGCGAATCTTTCTGCAGAGAAGCTTTCTGTAAAGACGAGCTATGGTGAGATTAAAATGGAGGACTGGAACGGAATTGACCTGAGTATTTACGACGAAGACGGTGACATCAAGACCGGAAATCTGACCGGTAATAAGGTAGAGATCACCGGTCTGTATGGAGATCTGAACATTGGCTGTATCGAAAGCACACAGGCGTCTTTGGAAGCGGAGAATGGTTCGGTAACTGTTTTTGCAGGAACGCAGGGCACGCTGGACGTAAAAAACAGTTACGGGGATACGAACATATACGAAATGCAGAAGGCGGATGCATATGGATATGATCTTCGCACAGAATATGGTGAAATTCATTTTTCGGGATATGAGATGATGGAAAATGAGAACGGAGACGCAGCAGAGTACAGAAAACAGGCACCCGGCAGTGCTGTCATCCGGGTATCCGCAGAAAACGGCGATATCAAAATCCGGGAGAATGTTGCGCAAAGCACTTTGGAAGAAACAGTTGCAGAAACAAAATCTGTAGACGAAGAGGAGTGATTTCAATTTCATAAAGACGTAGAGACAGCTCCGGCAATCTAAAAAAAGGATTGTCGGAGCTGCTTGTATAAGTTGCCTGAAAAGATGTATACTCTTTTTGGCGAAAACGTGAATTTACAAAATGTCGTGAAAACAGAGGGCGGGGGTTACCATGGATTACAGGAAAACAGCACAGCAGATCTGTGACAACATAGGAGGCAGGAAAAATATCATCAGCGCTGAGCACTGTGCGACGCGACTGCGTCTGGTCATCGGAGACAATGACAAGTGCAGCAAGGAAGCAATCGAAGCAATCGACGGTGTGAAGGGAGTCTTTTTCGCGTCCGGACAGCTGCAGATTATTTTCGGGACAGGAACGGTCAACAAGGTTTACGACGAATTTATCCAGATCGCGGGCATCAGCGCATTTTCCAGGGAAGAAGTCCGACAGGCAGCAAGCACAAAGACGAGCCTTTGGAGGCGTGCAGTAAAGACATTGGGAGATGTATTTATTCCGATCATTCCGGCGATCGTAGCGAGCGGTCTGCTGGTGGGGATTCTGGAAGGACTTTGTGAGGTTTATCCTGCAATGGAGCAGTCCGGTACATATACGATCCTTCACCTGTTTTCGAATGCGGCATTTGTTTTTCTGCCGATCCTGATCGCGATCAGCGCGGCAAAGGTATTTGGCGGAAATCTGTATCTTGGTGCAGTTATCGGTATGATCATGATTCATCCGGATTTGATGAATGCATGGAGTGTTGTAGATGCAGAAAGTATTCCCAAATTGAATGCATGGTTCGGGTTATATCAGATCGAGCTTGTCGGCTATCAGGGACATGTCATTCCGGTTGTGATCGCAGTATGGTTTATGAGCATGCTGGAAAAGAAACTGCACAAGATCGTTCCGGAAATGATCGACCTGTTTGTGACACCGCTTGTGACGGTGCTTGTAACGGGGTATTTGACCCTGACAATTTTCGGACCTGTTTTTTCCTGGGTGGAAAACGGCGTACTGGAAGGCGCTCAGTGGCTGATTACGCTTCCCTTTGGAATCGGTGCGGCACTGTGCGGCGCGGTCTATGCGCCGACGGTTGTAGCGGGTGTACATCATATGTATAGCGCGCTGGAAGCGGGACTGATTTCAAAAAGCGGATTAAATACGTGGATGCCAATTGCGACGGCAGCCAATGTCGGTCAGGGTGCAGCGGCGCTTGCTCTGGCATTAAAAACCAAAAACAGCAAGGTAAAGGCCCTTGCGCTGCCGTCTTCGCTGTCCGCATTTTTAGGCATCACCGAGCCTGCAATTTTTGGTGTCAATATCCGTTACATGAAACCGTTTGTGGCAGGAATGATCGGAGGGGCCTGCGGTGCACTGATTGCCGGATGGACAGGCATCGGAGCGACAGCTTATGGCGTAACCGGATTGTTCGGATATCTGATTACGACGGATGATACGCTGCAATATACCCTTGTGATTGCGGTAGCGTTTGTGGTCAGCTTCGTGATTTCATGGGTGCTGTATCATGATGAGAAAGCGCCTGGCGAGAAAACCGCCGCACGAAAGCAGTAAACCTATATCCGAAAAGAATGGAAAACACGAAATTCATTCCTTCAAGTTATAAAAGCCATATCAAACCGATATGGCTTTTTTCCTGTTTTTATTGAAAAATATACAGTGTTACGTTAAACTTAGAAAGAACAGCTCAATTACAATTGGGCGCAGTATTGGAGGAACAGCTCGATGAAATTACAGATTGCATGTATTCCGGGCGATGGAATCGGACCGGAAATTGTAGCACAGGCGAATAAAGTACTGGATCAGGTGGCAAAGAAATTCGGCCATGAAATAGAGCGCAAGGAGATTTTGATGGGCGGTGCATCGATTGATGTGCACGGCGTACCGCTGACAGATGAGTCGATTGCGACAGCGAAGGCGGCAGATGCGGTTCTGATGGGTTCGATCGGCGGAGATACCAACACCTCCCCCTGGTACAAGCTCCCTCCGGAAAAGCGTCCGGAAGCAGGTCTGTTGAAGATCCGCAAAGCACTCAACTTATTTGCAAATTTAAGACCGGCTTATTTGTATCCGCAGCTTGCAGGCGCGTGCCCGTTAAAAGAAGAAATTAGCCAGGCAGGCTTTGACATGCTGATTATGAGAGAGCTGACCGGCGGTCTGTATTTTGGCGAGCGCCATACGACGACAGAAAACGGCGTGCGCAAGGCAGTCGATACCCTGACCTACACCGAAGAGGAAATCCGCCGAATCGCGATCAAGGCGTTTGATGTAGCGCGCAAGAGAAAAGGCAAAGTGACGAGCGTGGACAAGGCAAACGTGCTGGATTCCTCGAGACTGTGGAGAAGCGTGGTGGAAGAGGTGGCAAAGGATTATCCTGATGTGGAGCTGTCTCATATGCTCGTGGACAACTGTGCGATGCAGCTGGTCAAAGATCCGGCGCAGTTCGATGTGATCCTGACCGAAAATATGTTTGGCGATATTCTTTCGGATGAAGCGAGCATGGTGACCGGCTCGATCGGTATGCTGTCTTCCGCAAGCTTAAACGATACAAAGTTCGGCTTATATGAGCCCAGTCACGGCAGTGCGCCGGATATCGCGGGCAAAGATCTCGCAAATCCCATTGCAACTGTGCTGAGTGCTGCCATGATGCTGCGTTATACCTTTGATCTGGATAAAGAGGCAGACGCAGTGGAAGAAGCGGTTCGCAAGATTCTGGCAGAGGGCTACCGCACCGGAGATATCATGTCCGAGGGCTGTACACTGGTTGGATGCAGCAAGATGGGCGATCTGCTTGCAGAGAGAATTTAATTCATGACAATAGAATGTGAGGAACGAACAAATGAGAAGTGATAATGTAACAAAAGGCGTCCAGCAGGCACCGCACAGAAGTCTGATGAATGCACTGGGAATGACAGAGGAGGAAAAGAACAGACCGCTGATCGGTATCGTAAACTCCTATAACGAAATCGTGCCCGGACATATGAACCTGGATAAAATTACAGAGGCGGTCAAGCTCGGCGTTGCGATGGCTGGAGGCACCCCGGTTGTATTCCCGGCAATCGCAGTCTGCGATGGTATCGCGATGGGACATGTCGGCATGAAATATTCCCTCGTAACCAGAGACCTGATCTGCGACAGCACCGAGTGTATGGCGATGGCACATCAGTTCGATGGTCTGGTATGTATCCCTAACTGTGATAAAAATGTGCCCGGTCTTTTGATGGCAGCAGCAAGACTGAATATTCCGACGATTTTTGTTTCCGGCGGTCCAATGCTGGCAGGACATCTGCACGGCAGAAAGAGAAGCTTATCTTCTATGTTTGAAGCAGTAGGCTCCGTGGCAGCAGGCACCATGTCGCTGGAAGAGCTGCAGGAATACGAAGAAAAAGTATGTCCGACCTGCGGTTCCTGTTCCGGTATGTACACCGCAAACTCCATGAACTGTCTGACAGAGGCGCTGGGCATGGGATTAAAGGGCAACGGCACAATTCCGGCAGTATATTCTGCACGTATCCAGCTGGCAAAGCATGCCGGTATGCAGATTATGGAGCTGGTTCGCAAGGATATCAAGCCCCGCGACATCATGACAAAGGATGCGTTCTTAAACGCCCTGACCGTCGATATGGCGCTCGGCTGTTCTACAAACTCCATGCTGCATCTGCCTGCAATCGCACATGAGGCAGGCGTAGAGCTGAACATGGAAATCGCAAATGAAATTTCTTCTCATACACCGAACCTGTGTCATCTGGCACCTGCAGGTCCGACCTACATTGAAGACTTAAATGAGGCTGGCGGCGTATACGCAGTTATGAATGAATTAAATAAGAAGGGACTGTTAAAGACAGACCTGATGACGGTAACCGGAAAGACCGTCGGCGAAAATATCGAAGCCTGTGTAAACCGCAATCCCGAAGTGATTCGTCCGATTGAAAATCCCTATTCTGAGACAGGCGGTATCGCTGTACTCAAAGGCAACCTGGCTCCGGATACCGGTGTTGTAAAGAGAAGCGCTGTTGTACCGGAAATGATGGTTCATGAAGGCCCTGCAAGGGTATTTGACTGCGAAGAGGACGCGATTGCTGCGATCAAGGGCGGCAAGATTGTTCCCGGCGATGTCGTTGTGATTCGTTACGAGGGACCCAAAGGCGGCCCCGGCATGAGAGAAATGCTGAATCCGACTTCTGCAATCGCAGGCATGGGTCTTGGTTCCAGCGTTGCGCTGATTACGGACGGTCGTTTCTCCGGCGCATCCAGAGGTGCGTCGATTGGTCATGTTTCCCCGGAGGCTGCTGTCGGCGGTCCCATCGCACTGGTAGAAGAGGGCGATATCATCAGCATCAATATTCCGGAAAATCGTCTGGATATGAAGGTCTCTGATGAAGTGCTGGCAGAGAGAAGGGCAAAATGGCAGCCCAGAGAGCCGAAGGTAACCACCGGATATCTTGCACGTTACCGGGAAATGGTAACCAGCGGAAACAGAGGCGCTGTACTCGAAATTAAGAAATAAGGATAAAAAGGGGAGGACGATATGGTTCGTACAGGTGCTGAAATCGTCATAGAGTGTTTAAAAGAACAGGGCGTGGATGTTGTGTTCGGATATCCGGGCGGCTCCATTTTGAATGTATATGATGCGTTATACAAGCATAGCGATGAGATTTTCCATGTGCTGACATCTCATGAACAGGGTGCTGCACATGCAGCAGATGGCTATGCGCGTGCAACCGGAAAAGTCGGTGTGTGTATGGCGACCAGCGGTCCCGGCGCGACGAATCTGGTTACCGGCATTGCGACCGCGTACATGGATTCCGTTCCGATGGTAGCGATTACCTGTAATGTAACGCTGCCGCTTCTGGGAAAAGATTCCTTCCAGGAGGTCGATATCGCAGGCGTGACGATGCCGATCACCAAACACGGTTACATTGTAAAAGATGTCAATATTCTGGCAGATACGCTGCGCAAGGCATTTCACATTGCAAAATCCGGCAGACCCGGACCGGTACTGGTAGATATTACCAAAGATGTAACGGCAGCGAGCTGTGAATATACACCCAAAAAACCGGAATCAGTTGAACGTGCCGGACATTACACGCAGGAAGATCTGGATGCCGCGCTGGAAGTGATTTCCAAGGCGAAAAAACCCTATATTTATCTGGGCGGCGGAGCAATTCTTTCCGGCGCTTCAGAAGAGGTGCGTGCCTTTGCCAAAAAACTGGATTCTCCGGTCTGTGATACCCTGATGGGAAAGGGGGCATATGACGGTTACGATCCGCTTTATACCGGTATGATCGGTATGCACGGCACAAAGACCTCCAACCTCGGAGTGAGCGAATGTGACCTTTTGGTTGCACTGGGCGCGAGATTTTCTGACCGTGTCATCGGCAATGCATCCTTATTTGCAAAGAACGCAAAGATCCTGCATATCGATATTGATGCTGCTGAGATCAATAAAAATATCCATGCGGACGTGTCCATTGTCGGAGATCTGAAGGATGTTTTGACAAAGCTGATCGCACGGATGGAACAGATGCATCATCCGGAGTGGACGGCGCATATTCTGGAATTAAAAGAAAAGTATCCGCTCAAATATGACGACAGCCAGTTGAGCTGCCCTTATATTATAGAAGAATTAGACCGCATTACGAAAGGCAATGCAATTATCACAACCGACGTCGGACAGCATCAGATGTGGGCGGCGCAGTATTATCATTATACGAAGCCCCGCACGTTTTTGTCCTCCGGCGGTCTTGGCACGATGGGCTACGGTATCGGGGCATGCATCGGCGCGAAAACAGGCTGTCCGGATAAAATCTGTGTTAATATCGGCGGAGACGGATGCTTCCGTATGAACCTGATCGAGCTTGCGACAGCCAGCAGATATCAGATTCCGATCATTCAGATCATCATCAACAATCATGTTCTGGGCATGGTGCGCCAGTGGCAGACGCTCTTTTATGGAAAACGCTATTCCCAGACGGTTCTGGAGGATGCAGTGGATTACTGCAAGGTAGCAGAAGGATTGGGATGCGCGGCAATCCGCGTCACCGCGAAGGAGGAGGTTGCTCCGGCAATTGAAAAGGCAATCGCACTTCAGAAGCCGGTTGTCATCGACTGCAGAATTCCTGAAGACGATAAGGTATTTCCGATGGTTCCAGCGGGTGCAGCGATCAGCGAGGTTTTCGATGGGGATGACCTTGCAAGCAAATAAATTAACGTAGTAGTTGACTAAAGCGAAAAATACGGGTACAATAGACCGAAAGGTCGGTATCCGTATTTTTATTCAGGCATGAGCGGTATTCGATATCATTTTTTTTAATCCAAATGTCCGTATCACAAAAACACATGTTTGGTAAGAACGGGCAGATCGGCTTTTTAGAAAATTCAAGTGCCGCACAGGCGGCGGAATGAGAGGTAAAAATGTCCAGAGTGTACAATTTCAGTGCAGGCCCGGCTGTCCTGCCGGAAGAAGTGCTGCAGGAAGCAGCAGACGAAATGCTTGATTACAGAGGCTGTGGAATGTCAGTTATGGAGATGAGCCATCGTTCCGGTACCTATCAGAAAATCATTGATGAGGCGGAGGCTGATTTACGTCAGCTGATGGGAATTCCCGATAACTATAAAGTGCTGTTTTTACAGGGTGGCGCAAGCCAGCAGTTTGCGATGATTCCGATGAACCTGATGAAAAACCGCGTAGCGGATTACATCATAACCGGACAGTGGGCGAAAAAGGCATGGAAAGAGGCTTCCATTTACGGAAAGGCAAATGCGGTTGCATCCTCCGAGGATCAGACCTTTTCCTATATTCCGGACTGCTCCGATCTGCCGATCGACCCGGACGCGGATTATGTATATATTTGTGAAAATAACACCATTTACGGAACCAAATTCAAAACGCTTCCGAATACAAAGGGAAAACCCCTTGTTGCGGATGTTTCCTCCTGCTTCTTATCCGAGCCGGTTGATGTGACCAAATATGGCATGATTTACGGTGGCGTTCAGAAGAATATTGGACCTGCCGGCGTAGTTATCGCAATTATCCGGGAAGACCTGATTACAGAAGATGTGCTGCCCGGCACGCCCACCATGTTAAAATATAAAATTCATGCGGATGCGAAATCCCTTTACAACACGCCTCCGGCATACGGAATTTACATCTGCGGCAAAGTATTTAAGTGGCTGCAAAAGCGCGGCGGTCTGGAAGCAATGAAAGAATACAACGAGAAAAAAGCGAAAATTCTGTATGATTTCCTGGATGAAAGCAAGCTGTTCAAAGGCACCGTCCGCAAGGAAGACCGTTCGTTGATGAACGTTCCGTTTATCACAGGCAATACCGATCTGGATGCAAAATTTGTTGCAGAGGCAAAGAAAAACGGTCTGGAGAACTTAAAGGGACACAGAAGCGTCGGCGGCATGCGCGCAAGCATTTACAATGCAATGCCGGTGGAGGGCGTGGAAAAGCTGGTTGCCTTTATGAAAGAGTTTGAAGCGCAGAATCAGTAAGCAGAGTGGGAGGGTTCAATGAGAAAATATTATTGCATGAATCCGATCGCACAGGTCGGACTCGATAATTTTTCGAAAAATTATATCAAAACAGACGAAATTACAGAAGCGGAAGGCATCCTGGTTCGAAGCGCATCGATGCATGAGATGGAGCTGCCGGATGGACTTTTAGCGGTTGCAAGAGCGGGAGCCGGTGTCAACAATATCCCGCTGGAGAAATGCGCGGAAAAAGGTATCGTCGTGTTCAATACACCGGGTGCAAACGCAAACGGCGTAAAAGAGCTGGTCATTGCCGGAATGCTTTTAGCAAGCCGTGACGTCGTATCGGGCATCAACTGGGTGGAAGAAAATCAGGAAGATGAAAATATTGCGAAGGATGCGGAGAAAGCGAAGAAGAAGTTTGCCGGTACAGAGGTGATGGGCAAACGCCTTGGTATCATCGGACTGGGCGCGATCGGCGTTAAGGTTGCTAATGTGGCGCGTCATCTCGGAATGGAAGTGCTCGGCTATGATCCGTATGTATCGGTCGATGCGGCGTGGAAGTTAAGCCGCGACGTCAGACATGTGCTGGATGTCAATGAAATTTATGAGCAGTGCGATTATATCACAATCCATGTGCCGCTGATGGACAGCACAAAAAATATGATCAGCGCAGAAGCTATCTCCCGGATGAAGGACGGCGTGATTTTGTTAAACTTTGCAAGAGATCTGCTGGTGGATGAAGAAGCTGTGTTAGACGGGATTACCGCCGGAAAAATCCGCCGCTACGTTTCGGATTTCCCGAATCCGGTCACGGCAGGAAAGCCGGGCTGCATCGTCATCCCGCATCTGGGCGCTTCGACTGAGGAGTCGGAAGAAAACTGTGCGGTTATGGCAGTCAGACAGCTGCAGGAATATCTCGAAAACGGAAATATTCTCCACAGTGTCAACTTCCCGGACTGCGATATGGGTGTGTGCACGGCAGAAAGTAGAGTCGTGATTTTCCATAAGAATATCGCAAACATGATCGCGAAGTTCTCCTCCGTCCTCGGCTGGAACAACTTAAACATCGCAAATATGATGAACAAATCCAAAGGCGATGTTGCATATACGATGGTCGACCTGGAGTCCCACGTAAGCGGCAGTATTGTCAATCAGTTAAAGACAATCGATGGCGTGTTCCGCGTGCGGGTGGTGAAGTAAAACGCAGGCGTTTTGTAACGGAGAGTCACAGACCCCGGAGAAAGGCAGTATGGTGCCAGTCTTCGGGGTCTTTTCTGTATGGTACTGTGGGTATATTCTGTGTTTGAGCGTGCGATCAGTGTTGCGTTTGCACAAGCTATTTATTTCTGTCCCTGTGCCGGTGTGTTCTGCGCTGCCAGCTGTTTTTTAAACAGGGTGCGGAAAATCAGGCGGGAGAGCGGTCCGCAGTAGAACATCTGCCAGAAAAATGCCATCGGCAGGTTGCAGCCAAAGGTGTGCGCCCATGTGCCGAAGCTGGGCTCCTTGAACAGCAGGGTAGCGACGAGACTCATGATCGGGCACATGATGCAGATGATCATCAGGGAAATCGCGTGGGACTGCCGTGCAGTACACCGCTTAGACATTTTCCCTTGCCTATTGTGCCCGGGAAGGGTAAAATAAAAATAAGAGGGGCGCGGCAAAAGCGTCAGGCAGGAGGGTATCGAATGAACGAAAAACTGTATAGGCTGATGAACTGGCCTGAAATAGAGGCAATTATTTATTCTGAGGAGGACGATCCGCACCGGCTTTTGGGACCGCACCGGGAAGGCAATGCGACGGTGGTGCAGGCATTTTATCCGGGCGCTGTTTCGATGGAACTGAAGCTGCCCGGTCAAAAGACCGTGGAAATGGAGCAGGCGGACGAGGCTGGCTATTATGCCGCACTGGTTGGCGGTAAGGAAATTGGAAGCTATACATTAAAGGCTTCTTTGGAAGATGGCGCAACAGAAGAATTTGAAGATCCCTATCGGTTTGCTCCGGTCATTACCAAAGAGGATACGGCGCGGTTTGCGGCAGGAATCCATTATGAAGCTTACCGTATCCTTGGTGCGCATATGATGACCATCGACAAAACCCAGGGCGTGCATTTTGCAGTCTGGGCACCGAATGCGTTGCGGGTCAGTGTTGTGGGAGATTTTAACCATTGGGATGGACGCAGACATCAGATGCGCCGCCTGTGGGATTCCGGTATTTTTGAAATTTTTATCCCCGGAGTTAGAGAGGGCGAGAATTATAAGTTTGAGCTGAAATTAAAGGGCGGTCTGACTTACCTGAAGGCAGATCCCTATGCGTTTGGACAACAGCTCCGCCCGGACACGGCATCTGTTGTTCGCAGCATCGATGGCTTTGCCTGGGAAGATGAAGCATGGATCTTGGCACGAGAAAAAAGCTGTCCTGAAAAAGAGCCGATGAGCGTTTATGAAATGTATCTGGGCTCCTTTGCAAAGCCCGAGGATGGCCGCAGATATTATAACTATCGAGAGTTTGCACCGAAGGTTATTTCCTATGTGAAGGAAATGGGCTATACCCATGTGGAGCTGATGCCGGTTATGGAGCACCCGCTGGATGGATCCTGGGGCTATCAGGTCATCGGCTATTATGCGCCGACTGCACGTTATGGCACACCACAGGATTTTATGTATTTTGTCAACGAGCTGCACAAAGCAGGAATCGGCGTGATTCTGGACTGGGTTCCGGCCCATTTTCCGAGAGATGCTTACGGACTGTCCGGGTTCGACGGGACATGCCTGTATGAGCACAAAGACCCGAGACAGGGGGCGCATCCGCATTGGGGAACGCTGATCTATAATTACGGCAGACCGCAGGTAAGCAACTACCTGATTGCCAATGCGCTTTACTGGGTGGAGCAGTTCCATGCAGACGGAATCCGGATGGACGCGGTCGCTTCAATGCTGTATCTCGATTACGGAAAGCAGGATGGCGAATGGATTGCCAACATGTATGGCGGCAATGAAAATCTGGAAGCGGTCGAATTTTTAAAGCATACAAACAGCATGATTCAAAAACGCGGCAGGGGCGCGGTTACGATCGCGGAGGAATCCACAGCATGGCCGAAGGTGACGGGCGATTTAAACGATGGTGGTCTTGGCTTTACGATGAAATGGAATATGGGCTGGATGAACGATTTTCTCGACTACATGCAGTATGACCCATATTTCCGTGCGTATCATCACAACGATCTGACGTTTTCGATGGTTTATGCGTATTCCGAAAAGTTCATGCTCGTGTTATCCCATGACGAGGTCGTTCACGGCAAAGCGTCGATGCTTAGCAAGATGCCGGGAGAGGAAGCGGACAAATTCGCGAACCTGCGCGCAGGCTACGGTTATATGATGACGCATCCGGGCAAGAAGCTTTTGTTTATGGGACAGGATATCGCAGAGTACGACGAGTGGAACGAAGAGCGGGGCGTGGAATGGGAACTGTTAAAATACGATTATCATGAGCAAATACGCCGGTTTGTGAAGCGGTTAAACGAGCTGTATCGTAAAAACCCTGCGCTGTATGCGGAAGACGACAGCTGGGACGGCTTCGAATGGATTGACTGCATTGATGCGAACGAATGCACGCTTTCCTATCTGAGAAAGAGCGACAAAGAGGAAGAGACGCTTTTGGTATGCCTGAACTTTGCAAACGTGGACAGACCGGAGTATCGGGTGGGTGTACCTTTTGAAGGAAAATATACGGAAGTTTTAAACTCTGACGATATCGCCTTTGGCGGAAAAGGAAGAATTAACTCCTATGTACTGGAAGCGGAAGAAATCGCATCCGACGGCAGGGAAAATTCGATCCTGATGCATCAGGCGCCGCTGTCTGTGAGCATTTTTGCTTATACGCCTTACACGGACGAAGAAAAAGAAGAGCGCAGAAAGATCGCCGAGGCTGCCCAAAATGCGGCGGAAGAGGCTGTGAGAAAAGCTACAGAGGAAGCTGCGAAAAAAGAAGCAATCGCTAAAAAAGCAGCGGAGGAGGCTGCAAAGAAGGAAGAAGCTGCGAGAAAAGCTGCCGAAGAGGCGGCTGAAAAGGAAGCGGTGGCAAGGCAGGCAGCAGAAGAGGTTGTAAGAAAAACGGCTGCTGCCAAAAAAGCGGTGGAAGAGGCTGCGAAGAAAGCAGCTGCCATGAAAAAGAAAACCCTGAAGGAAGAGCTGACCGAAAAGGCAGAGCAGGCGGACAGCGCGATTCTTGAGGGAAAAGAAAAAGAAAAGCCTGCACGCCGCACGACCCGCAAAAAGACAGCGACCGCGAAGGCTGTCGCACCGAAAGAGCCGACGGCTAAGAAGCCTGCGTCTGCAGCTAAGAAGTCTACCTCTTCCGCGAAAGTGACGAAAGGAACCAAAGCATGAGGAAGGTGCTGATGTCCGGCGCAGCATTTTTGACATCCTCTGTGACGCTGACAGGCGAGGAGATAGAAAGCCTCGCGTCGGACGAATCCTTAAAGAATATGGAAAAACAGCTGAGCCTGCTGGAACGCTACTTAAACGAGCTGCCGGACAAGCTTCTGGGGCTGGGCGTCCGCACGGTGCTGGCGCTCATCCTGTTTGCGATCGGCAGCAGACTGATTGCGATGATCCGGCATTTTTTCAGACGGGCGATGGAGCGTTCCAGCGCGTCGGAGGAAGCGGCGCAGTTTCTGGACTCCTCGATTAAGTTTGTTTCGTATACGATTCTGGTGTTCATGATTCTGCAGCTGTTTGGTGTGGAGGCAGCAAGCATTGCGACGGTGATCGGTTCGGTCGGCGTAACGATCGGTCTGGCGATCCAGGGAAGCTTAAGTAACTGCATTGGCGGAATCCTGATTATGATGCTGAAGCCGTTTCATGTCGGAGATTATATCATCGAAGGGGGCGGTAACGAAGGGATTGTTCAGCAGATATCTGTCTTTTATACGAAGCTTGCAACCTATGACAATCAGATTATTCTGATCCCGAACGGAAACCTCGCAAACAGCAGCCTGACGAACGTGACGGATGAGGCGGAACGGCGTGTGGATTTGAAAGTCGGAATTTCGTATGATTCTGATATCCGCAGCGCACGGAAAGCAGTGCAGGAAATTGCGAAGAAAAACCCGTATGTGCTTCCGGAACGAGAGATCACAGTCAACGTAGACGAACTGGCAGACAGCAGTGTTGTCCTTGTTGTGAAATTCTGGGCGAAGAAGGAAAACTACTGGCAGGCGCGCTATACGATGCTGGAGGATATCAAGTACGGCTTCGATGAAGCGGGCATCCGCATTCCGTATCCGCAGATGGATGTACATCTGGAGTCCGGGACTTGACTTACAAGAAAATCCATGTATAATTATTCCATATCTGCATAGAGCAGAAAAAGTCGGCGTGCGAGCCTTATCGCCCGCCGCTTTTTTTCCTCTTTACGCACCGGTTTGAGCGTATACATAGCCTGCCGGGGCAAAAGGTGGATACAAAGCTCGTTTGAACGGGCAATTTCACAGATGAAAGGAGACAAACGTAAAAAGTATGATAAAAGAACTGATGAAGTCGATCAGGGAATACAAGCGCGATTCGATCCTGACACCGATTCTGGTATCTCTGGAAGTGGTCATGGAATGTATCATCCCGTTTGTAGTCGCTCAGCTGGTCAATGAAATCAAAGCCGGAAGCGGTATGGGCGTCATTTCACGGTATGGTCTGATTCTGGTGGTGATGGCGCTTATGTCCCTCGCATTCGGAGCCGGAGCCGGTTCGGTCTGCGCGTCCGCGTCCTGCGGATTCGCCAAAAACCTGCGCAAGGATATGTTTTACCGGATTCAGGATTTTTCCTTTGAAAACATCGATAAATTTTCTACCTCGTCTTTAGTGACGAGAATGACGACGGACGTTATGAACGTCCAGCTGGCATTTATGATGCTGATCCGACTTGCGATCCGCAGCCCGCTGATGTTGATCTTTTCCTTTACGATGGCGTTTATTATGGGCGGAAAGATGGCGCTGATCTTCCTGGTGGTCATCCCGATTCTGGGGATCGGACTGTTTGCCGTGATCCATAAGGTAGGTCCGCTGTTTAAACGGGTATTCCGTAAGTACGACGCTCTGAACAATTCGATTCAGGAAAATGTCAAGGGCATGCGCGTGGTAAAATCCTTTGTGCGCGAGGCGTACGAAAAAGAAAAATTCCATCATGCGGCAGAAGAGGTTTGTCAGGATTTCACCCGCGCGGAGAAGATTCTGGCGATCAACAGCCCTCTGATGCAGTTCTGCCTGTATGTGGTTATGGTTTTTGTCCTGTCCTTTGGTTCTTATACGATCATCACGAGCGGCGGCCTGGATCTGGACGTCGGACAGTTTTCTGCCCTTTTAGTATACAGCTTCCAGATATTAAATAGCCTGATGATGTTCTCAATGGTATTTGTCATGGTGACGATGGCTGCGGAATCCGCACAGCGAATCGTGGAAGTGTTAAAAGAGGACAGTACGCTGACAAGTCCTGCAGACCCGGTGGAGGAAGTGGCAGATGGTTCGATCGATTTCGACCATGTCAGCTTCAAATATTCTCTGCAGGCGGAGAAGATGGCGCTTGCCGATATCGATCTGCATATCCGTTCCGGGGAGACGATTGGAATTATCGGTGGCACCGGTTCTTCGAAGTCTTCCCTGATCCAACTGATTTCCAGACTTTATGACGCGACAGAGGGCGTTGTAAAGGTTGGCGGAAAAGACGTCAGAGAATATGATCTGGAAGCGCTGCGCAACCAGGTAGCAGTTGTATTGCAGAAAAATATTCTGTTTTCCGGAACGATCAAGGAAAACCTGCGCTGGGGCAACCAGAACGCGACGGATGAGGAATTAAAGGAAGCATGCCGTCTGGCGCAGGCGGATGAATTTATCATGCAGTTCCCGGATCAATACGATACGCATATCGAACAGGGAGGCAGCAATGTGTCCGGCGGTCAGAAGCAGAGACTTTGTATCGCAAGAGCGCTGTTAAAGAAGCCGAAGATCCTGATTCTCGACGATTCGACCAGTGCGGTGGATACCAAGACGGACGTACAGATCCGCAAGGCGTTGCGTGAGTACATTCCGGAAACGACCAAGATCATCATCGCACAGAGAATTTCCTCCGTGCAGGATGCGGATCGGATTCTGGTCATGGACGGCGGTACGATCTGCAATATCGGCACCCATGAAGAGCTTCTCAAGACGAGCGAGATTTACCGGGAAGTATATACTTCCCAGAACAAGGGAGGTGATTCTGATGAAAAATAAGGGACAGGCGAAAAAAGGAACGATGAAGCGTCTGATCAGGATGCTGTTCGAGTTTTATCCGGTACTTCTGCCGTTAGTTTTGGTCTGCATCATACTGAATGCGCTGATCAGCTCGATTCCCGCTGTTTTTCAGCAGAATATCATCGCAGTGGTCGAGCAGTACTGGCAGACGAAGGACTGGGCGGCGGCAGCGCCGACGGTGACCAGACTGGTTCTCATCCTGGTTATACTGTATGCGCTGTCTCTGGCAGCAGGCTATGCGTATTCCTATGGAATGGCGATTATCACGCAGGGCTCCCTGAAGAAGATGCGGGAAAAGATGTTCAATCGCATGCAGGATTTGCCGATCAAGTATTTTGATACACATAACCACGGCGATATCATGAGTTATTATACTAACGATATCGACACGCTGCGCCAGTTGATTTCCCAGAGTATTCCGCAGCTGTTGATTTCCTGTATCACCGTGGTTACGATTTTTTCCATCATGCTGTATTACAGCATGTGGCTGCTTTTAGTCGTGCTCTGTGGCGTTGCATTGATGTTTGTCGTTACCAAAAAGGTCGGCAGCAGCTCGGCACATTTTTTCTTAAAGCAGCAGATCGCAGTCGGCAAGACAGAGGGCTTTGTGGAAGAGATCATGAACGGACAGAAGGTTGTCAAGGTGTTCAGTCATGAGACCGAGACAAAAAAGGATTTTGACCGGGTCAACGACGAGCTGTTTGAAATGTCCTGTCAGGCAAACCGTTATGCGAACATGCTGATGCCGATTCTAATGAATATGGGCAATATCCTTTATGTTGTCGTAGCGCTTGCTGGCGGCATGCTGTTATTGTCCGGCGCACCGAACTTGAGTTTGTCAGGCATGGCACTTTCCATCAGTATTACCGTACCTTTTTTGAATATGACAAGACAGTTCTGCGGCAATATCGGACAGGTGTCCAATCAGGTCAACTCAGTTGTCATGGGTCTTGCGGGGGCAGATCGTATTTTCAGTCTGCTGGATGAAGAGCCGGAGACAGACGATGGCTATGTAACCTTGGTCAATGCAAAAGAAGAAAATGGTGAACTGGTCGAATGCAGCGAGCGTACAGATATCTGGGCATGGAAGCATCCGCACAGCGCGGACGGCAGCGTGACCTATACGCGTCTGAGGGGCGACGTGCGCCTGAAGGATGTGGATTTTGGTTACAATCCGGATAAAATCGTCCTGCATGATGTCAGTCTGTACGCAGAGCCCGGACAGAAGGTGGCGTTTGTAGGCGCGACCGGCGCCGGAAAGACGACGATCACAAACCTGATCAACCGGTTTTATGATATCGCGGATGGCAAAATCCGTTATGACGGAATTAATATCAACAAGATAAAAAAAGCGGATCTGCGCCGTTCTCTTGGCATTATTCTGCAGGATACGGTGCTCTTTACCGGCACTGTCATGGAAAATATCCGCTATGGCAAGCTGGATGCGACAGATGAAGAGTGTATCGGGGCTGCAAGGCTTGCGGGTGCGCATGATTTCATCACCCGTCTGCCCGAAGGCTACCAGACGGTAATCGACGGTAACGGATCGAATCTGTCCCAGGGACAGAGACAGCTGATTTCGATTGCGCGTGCTGCAGTTGCAGATCCGCCGGTTATGATTATGGACGAGGCGACATCTTCGATCGATACCAGAACAGAGGCGATTGTGCAGAAAGGTATGGATGCGCTGATGCACGGACGAACCGTATTCGTTATCGCACACAGACTGTCCACAGTTCGGAATTCCGATGTGATCATGGTTCTCGAGCAAGGACGGATTATCGAGCGCGGCAGCCATGATGAGCTGATCGCGCAGAAAGGAAAGTATTATCAGCTTTATACCGGCGCATTCGAGCTGGAATAAAGTGTAGTATGAGACTGCGCAGCTTCTTTTGCGCATGAAATAGCGCTCCCTTTGTAGCTGTCTGTAAACAGATTTTTATGCGAGCATAAAATCTGTTCGCAGACAGCTACAAGTGAATTGGAAAAACAAAAAGGCACTGGAATACCAGTGCCTTAAACAATAGAATGCACGCAGAGCGTGCATTCTATTGTCATGAATTAAAATTCCTATAAAGAAAAGCCGGAAAAGGGACTCGAACCCTCGACCTACTGATTACGAATCAGTTGCGCTACCAACTGCGCTATTCCGGCAGAACTCCAACAATAGATATTATACTGATATTTCATCGGTTTGGCAAGTCTTTTTTGAAAAAAGTTTCGTCTTGACAGCATTTCTGAATTGTGGATAATGTAAGGAAGAGTAAAAAAGTAAATAAACTCACAAATGAAAGGCCGGTTACGCGGCAGAATGGGAGGAAGCATGACAGCTTATAAAGACAGAAGCAAAGAAGAGTTACTGCAGGAAAAGAGTCAGCTGGAGGCTCAGTATAAGGAGTTCCAGGGTAAAGGACTGAAACTGGATATGTCCCGCGGTAAACCGAGCGCAGCGCAGCTGGATCTTTCCATGGGTATGATGGATGTACTGGACAGCTTTACAGATCTGAAGTGTGAGGCAGGAATTGATTGCCGTAACTATGGTGTTATGGATGGCATCCCGGAAGCAAAGCGTCTGTTGGGAGAACTGATCGAAGTGCCTGCAGATAATATCATTATCTACGGCAACTCCAGTCTGAATGTAATGTTCGATGTAGTGAGCCATGCCTTCACCCACGGTATTATGGGGATGACTCCCTGGCATAAGTTAGACAAGGTAAAATTCCTTTGCCCGGTTCCAGGCTATGACCGTCATTTTTCGATTACAGAATATTTTGGCGTAGAGATGATCAATGTTCCGATGACTCCCCAGGGCCCGGATATGGATCTGGTGGAAAAGCTGGTCAGCGAGGATGAAGCCATCAAGGGTATCTGGTGCGTACCGAAGTATTCCAACCCGCAGGGCTACACCTACTCCGACGAAACCGTCCGCAGATTCGCTGCCTTAAAGCCTGCGGCAAAGGATTTCCGTATTTTCTGGGACAATGCTTACAACGTACATCATCTGTATGACGAGCCTCAGGATGTTATCCTGGAGCTGCTTTCCGAGTGTGAAAAGGCTGGCAACCCGGATATGGTTTATAAATTCAGCTCCACCAGTAAAATCAGCTTCCCCGGTTCCGGCGTCGCTGCAATTTCTGCTTCCAAGGCAAACCTGGATGATTTAAGAACACATCTGACGATTCAGACGATCGGTCACGATAAGTTAAATCAGCTGCGTCATGTGCGTTACTTTAAAGATATCCACGGCATCGAGACGCAGATGAAAAAGCATGCAGAGATTCTGCGTCCCAAATTTGAAGCAGTACTGGAAATCCTCGACAGAGAGCTGGGGGATCTGGAGATCGGTACCTGGACAAAGCCTCACGGCGGCTACTTTATTTCCTTTGAATCTCTGGACGGCTGTGCAAAGGCGATCGTTGCAAAAGCAAAGGAAGCCGGAGTTGTCATGACCGGTGCCGGGGCAACCTACCCTTATAAGAAGGATCCTCATGACTCCAACATCCGTATCGCCCCTTCCTTCCCTCCGATCGACGAGCTGGTTCAGGCAACGGAGCTGTTTGTTCTGTGCGTAAAGCTGGTAAGTGTAGACAAGCTTCTGGAAAACATGTAAAATAGCACAATAGAATGCACGGTGCATGAGGCTTCTATTGCCATGAATAATGATGCGCGCCTGAGATTGTAGCAGCTGGGCGCGCATTTTTATCATATAGGAAACTTTGTTTCTATACGATTAAAACGCTTCGTGAGCATTCTATTGTCATGAACCAGAGAATATGCCAAGGCATATTCTTTTTGTAGGGGGATCAGGATGTCACAGGAGGAACAGACAATAAAGCTGGATCAGCGGGATGTGCTGGACGCAGCGATGACAGCAGGGCATATTTTGCTGGAAAACGGCGCGGAAATATTCCGTGTGGAAGAGACGATCGACCGGATCTGTCATCATTTCGGCGTACAGTCAGAAAACGCCTTTGTACTCAGTAACGGCATTTTTCTGACGTCCGGAGATGAGCATGAAAAACGCTTTGCCCGGGTGGAGCATATTCCAGTTCGCGGTGCACAGCTTCATCGGGTTGCGGCGGTCAATCAGCTCTCACGGGAAATAGAAGAGGGAAAATACACACTGCCGGAAATCCGGGAAAAGCTGGAACAGATCCGAAATGCGCCGGGCGCTTCCAAAAGGGCGCTGGTGCTGATGTCCGGTCTTGGCAGCGGCTGTTTTTGTCTGATGTTCGGCGGAATGTGGCAGGACTGTGTCGCAGCCTTTGTGATCGGGTGTCTGCTGTATCTGTATTTGCTTTGGTTAAACGGCAGATGCTCTAAAATTGTGGAAAATATCGGCGGCGGAATTATTATTACGGTGTGTAGTCTTTTGTTTATCCATATGCCGCTTGGAATGGATATGAGCCATATGATCAGCGGTTCCATCATGCCTCTCGTGCCGGGACTCGCATTTACGAACGGAATCCGGGACATCGCGGACGGCGATTACATTTCCGGGACCGTCCGCATGATCGACGCAGTGCTTGTTTTTTTGTCTGTGGCGGCAGGCGTCGGCTGTGTTCTGAGCATTTATCATCATCTGACGGGAGGTGTCATGCTGTGACGGATTTGCTTCAGATTCTTGCGGCTGGAATCGGCACGGTTGCGTTCGGCGCGTTATTTGGCGTGCCTTCCAAATATTATCCCTACTGCGGTCTGATCGGAGCGTCCGGCTGGGCGGTCTATGTTTTTTTGTGGATGCGGACGGGCTTTTGGTCGGAAGCGGTCGTTGTCTTTTTGGCGACAGTGCTGGTTATTCTGATGTCCCGTTTTTTTGCCGTGCGGGAACGTTGCCCGGTGACGATTTTTTTAATCTGCGGCATTTTACCGCTCGTGCCGGGAGCCGGAATATACTGGACGTGCTATTACCTGGTGACGGGACAGCTGGACGAAGCTTCTACCCGCGGATTTTCTGCCCTCAAGGCGGCGGTTGCGATTGTGCTTGGAATTGTGTTCGTATTTGAAATTCCGCAGCGTTTCTTCAAGGGAAAGGCGGTCAGAAAAAATGACAAACTGTGAAGCGTGCGCTTATTACAGCTATGATGAGGATTATGAATGTTATATCTGCGAAATGGATCTGGACGAGGACGAGATGCTGAAATTTTTGAGCAGCACGTTTGATGCCTGTCCCTATTACCGTTCCGGGGATGAATACAGCGTTGTGCGGCACCAGATGTGACGGCGCATGGGAAATATCGTTTTTTAAATCTGGACGTCATTCACTTTCATTAAATTTTTATATCCCAATTATAATCAATTTATAAAATTGGAGAATCCGCTTGACGGGTTCTCTTTTTTCGTGCTATCATCCAGACACATACAGAGCAGGAGCTCGGAAAGTTCGCCCCATGCAGAAATAGCAGGAGGCAATATCCTTTCGGAACGAAAACGTTCCATTTCTTTTGCAGATAGCCGATTGGGTCTGCAGTCTTTTTCAAACAATAGAAGATCCCCGGACGGGATGCTATTGTTTTCAGAAATTGATTTTCGTTTTTCAACGACAGTTTCCAGAGTTAAAAAATCAAACAGACAGTCAGATTATGCTGTCAGACAGGAGGTTTATGCAAAAGCAGACACTCCTTGGACGCGCAAACCGGGTGAGGGACAAGCCTGAATTCTACCCTGTTGGTTCACGTCATTTCGTCCGGCTGTTTTCGACGTATCCTTCCGATACATCCGTCGGACGTCGTCTTGTGGGAGGAGAAAAATCCCATGCAATCAAACAATTCTAAAAAGACCTTTCGCCCTGAAACAGAGGAAAAAGGCAGAAAAAGAAATTCCCAGAAAAAACAGGCAGCTGCAGCGGGCGTTGCGATGACGGCGATTGCCGTGATTTTACTCGGTGCAGGAATCGGCTATTCCGTGCAGAGGGCGGGAAAGACCGAGAGCATTTCCCTGGAGGAAATGCAGAACAGTGTGAGCAGCGCACTGAAAGGAGAGATGGAATCGGCGGCAACGAGTCTGGAACAGTTAAACCAGAATATTGCCGACAATCAGAAAAAGCTTGACGAGGTCAATGCACAGCTTGCGCAGCGCGAGGAAAGTCTGCTGCAGGTAGAAACGATTCAGCACAGGCTGGAAGAAAATGCGTCCGGGATGACCGGAAAAGTGACCGATCTGGAAAAAACGACCCATACGAAGGTAAATGAAATCCGCACGGATATGGAGAGTATCCATACAGATGTCACAAAGACGTTGGAAGAAATTTCCAGAATCATGCAGGAAATGGATGCCCAGAAAAAACAGGACAATACCGATCACAAAGAATCCATAACGGAGATCAACAGAATCAACGAGTCGGTGCAGTCTGTCAATCAGACCGTGTCCAAGCTGGAGGACCGCCTGAACACCTCTTATGAGAACCTGAAAAATCTGGTGCAGGAAGTCCGCACAACAGAGGAGAAGAACCGGGAACTCTGGACACAGGAACAGACCCAGCTGACCGAGCAGCAAAAGCAGCTGTTAAAAGAGGTTGAGGAAAGCAGACAGGAAACAATCAGAAGTCTGGCTTTAGTTGAGAGCAATTTAAAAAATATGCTGGAATCCGATATGGTGCAGATTACAGCCGCCTTTGGTTCGCTGACAGCAGAGCTGCAGACGAGAGTGCAGGAGCTTTCCGCCCTTCTGGAAAACAGAATGAACCGGGTTGACCAGAATTTAAGCGGACTGGACAAAAACGTGACCGGGCTCGGCAACAATATTTTCGGTTTAAACGAGAATGTGAACGGCCTCGGCAACAATATTTCCGGTTTAAGCGAGAATGTGAACGGCCTGAATGAGAACGTTGACGGCGTTGGCAAAAATGTGGAAAGCTTGTTTACGAGAATCGGTGAGCTGGACAACGGGATGCAGACGAACCTGACGACGCTGCAGCAGACATTTGCCAAGCAGTTCGGAGATCTGAATGTATCTGCCGGACAGAATACGGAAGAGTTGAAATCCTATCTGGAGGAGTTAAACAACGGCCTGAAACAGGATATGAATCAGGTTTTTACATCTGTGAGTAATGGTAAGAAAAAGCTGGCGTCCGCATTGCTCACAAAAGGAGTTTCCACAAACGAGGACGCAACATTTGCCCAGCTGGCGGAAGCAATTTTAAACATTGATCAGAAGCTCGTCATTGGCGTGGAAGAGATTCCGGGTACGATCCGTTATCAGTATCATTATCATGTGGATGCTTCCGGCAACCAGCCGCACACGGAAAAGAGCGATACGGCAGGGGGCTGCTATACCGGGACACATGGCCATGTGCATAGCGTGGAGGATGGCTGTTACAAAGAAGAATCCTACCATGTTCACCGGGATGACTGCTCTGGCTATCCGGTCTGGGTGGACTGGGCTCCTGGCGTGGAACCTTACTGGGGGTTTATTTATACCTGCGGGGAGCCTGCAAATGCGACCAGAAGGGTGCTGATCTGCAGCAAGCAGGCGGGTTCAACCGATTACTATGTACCGTCCTGTGGTTTGGCAGATGGTCAGATCATCGGAGCAGAAATTGTGTACGATCAGGCGCATGCGCAGGTAAAAGCACAGGAGGAACAGCAGTGCAGAGATGAGCTTGTGAGACTTGCCCTTTCGATGCAGCCTGCCCTTGGAAGCAATACATCTGAAATAGAACAGATCGGAACGGACGCAGACAACATACCGCCAGCACCGGAGCAGATCGCAGCCGAGGCGGAGCGAAAACGTCAGGAGGAAGCTGCGGCAGAAGCAGAGCGGCGCCAGGAAAGCGCGGGCGAAGTAAAGACAGAAGCAGACCGGCGGCAGGAAAGCGAGGGCGAAGCTGCAGCAGATGCAGACCGGCGCCAGGAAGCCGGAGGTGCATCGAAGTCAGACAGCAGCACAGACAATGTGGGCACATCCAAAGGGGCAGACGTAGACCGGCGGGAGGAGAGTGCAGACACACCGAAGTCAGACGGCAGCACAGAAAATGTGAATACAACCGCCACGTCCGCTACAGACAGTCAGAAAATATCTGAGGCATCCGAAAATTGATAAAAGAATTGCATAATGACTCTCTTTCTGCTAAAGTAAAGTTCAAACCAAAGTAAAGTTTAAACCAAAGTAAAGGGAGATCAGAATATCATGGGAAGTAATGGAGTCATGCTGCTGATTATTATTATCTGTGTCATCCTGTCCGGATATTTTTCAGCAACAGAGACGGCTTTTTCAGCAATCAACAGAGTCAGAATCCGCAATCAGGCAGAAAAGGGAAACAAGAGGGCAGCACTGGTGCTGCAGCTCTCTGACAACTACGACAGCCTGTTGTCGACGATTCTGATCGGTAACAATATTGTCAATATCGGATGTTCTTCTCTGGCGACAATTTTATTTGTAAAGCTTCTTGGAGAAGAGATGGGCGCGGGAATTTCCACACTGGTGATCACCGTTGTGGTATTGATTTTCGGTGAAATTTCGCCAAAGAGCATCGCAAAAGAATCCCCGGAAAAATTCGCTATGTTTTCCGCACCGATGATCAATGGGCTTCGGATTGTCCTGACGCCGATTAACTGGATGTTCGGGCAGTGGAAGAAGCTGTTGTCCTGTCTGTTTAAAACGTCCGGCAGTCAGGGTATTACATCGGAAGAACTGTTTACGATCGTAGAGGAAGCGCAGGAAGAGGGAAGCATTGATAAAGAAGAAGGAAGTCTTCTGCGCAGCGCATTGAGCTTTGACGATCTGGAGGCAGGAGATATTCTGACCCCACGGATCGATATGGAAGGAATCCCTGTGGAAAGTACCCAGGAGGAAGCTGCAGAAGTATTTGCAAATACCGGCTATTCCAGACTTCCGGTTTATGAAGAAACATTGGATCATATCGTCGGCATTTTGTACCATAAGGATTTTTATAATCGGGTTTACGGGACGGATACGAGCATCCGGGAAGTGATGCGTCCGGCACTGTTTACGACAGCAAACCAGAAGATCGATGAGCTGATGCAGGAGCTTCAGAAAAAGAAACTGCATATCGCGATCGTATTGGATGAATTCGGCGGGACGGTTGGCCTGATCACGCTGGAGGATATCCTCGAAGAGCTGGTGGGCGAAATCTGGGACGAACACGACGAGGTCGTTCAGGAGATCGTGCAGATTTCTGAGCGCGAATATAAGTTCAGCGGACGGGCGAGCGTGAAGAAGCTTTTCGACCTGATGGATGAGGAGGATGAATCCGAGGCGGCGACCGTAGGCGGCTGGGTTATGGAACAGTTAAAGAAAATCCCTGCGGTTGGGGACAACTTCGACTATAAAGGTACCCATGTGGAAGTAACTGAGATGGAAGAAAAGCGAGTATTATCCGTACACGTCATCCTGCCGGAAGAGGAGAAAACGGAGTAAACACGCGCTTCCCACAAAAAGCGATTTCCTGAAGGAGATTTTCTGACAGGGAGCGCTGTGCGCGGCAAAAAGAAGACAACAGGCATCCGGAACGCTGTTTGAAGCAGCTAACTTCCGGATGCCTGTTTTAACTTATAGAAAAGCACTTTGTGCAGTCCTACACTTTTTTCTTATAGCAGTGCTCTGCAAACTGCAGCAGCTGATAAAGCCCCATCGCAATGATACACAAAAGCAGGATGGATGTAATGAGCATATCCAGCTGCAGTACCTGGCTTCCGTAGATGATCAGATAGCCGAGCCCGCGTCTGGCAGCGAGAAATTCGCCGATCACGACGCCGACTAACGAAAGCCCGATATTGACTTTCATATTGCTTAAAATGACCGGAATGGAAGCGGGCAGGACAACCTTGAAAAAGCAGTCCCGTCTGGTGCCGCCGAGCGTTCGGATCAGGAGAAGCTTTTCAGGATCTGCCTGCAAAAATCCGGTATAAAGGTTGATGATTGCACCGAAGATGGCGACGGAAATGCCGGCGGCGATGATCGTATCCATGCCGGTGCCGAGCCAGACGATCAAAAGAGGGGCGAGCGCGGATTTCGGGAGACTGTTTAAAACGACGAGAAACGGCTCCAAAATTTCAGACAACCGGCGGCTGTACCATAAAAGCGTGGCGGCGGAAAGGCTAACGAGGGCGACGAGAAAAAAACTGATGACCGTTTCAGTCAACGTGATACCGATATGGGTAAACAGGGAACGCTCGGAAACCATGCGGACAAAGCAGGCGACGACACGGGAGGGACTGGAGAAAAAGAAGCTGTCGATGATATGGAAGTCTGCGAACAACTCCCAGACTGTCAGGAAAAGAAGCAGCATAAAAATCCGGGCAAAGTGGACGAAATGATGATGGCGTCTGTGAGCAAGCAGGAAAAGCTGCTGGTCGGACAGTGTTTGGTCAGTTGTTTTCATTGGACAGTTCCTCCCAGATCTGATTAAAAAGCTGTCCGTATTCCGGCGCGCGCCGTGCGGCAAGCGGCGAATGGTCTGCGGCAGTCAGGTGAATGGGAAATTCTGCTTTGATACGGGCGGGGCGGGCAGACAGGATGAGAACGCGATCGGCGAGGCTGATAGCTTCTGCAAGATCGTGAGTGATGAGGATGACGGATTTTTCTGCCTTACGGATCATGGCAGCAATATCGGCGGAAACGGTCAGCCGGGTCTGGTAATCCAGCGCGGAAAACGGCTCATCGAGCAACAGGATATCGGGCTCGAGCGCCATCGTGCGGATGAGGGCAGCCCGTTGGCGCATGCCACCGGAAAGCTGAGACGGCTTTTTATATTGAAATTCCAGAAGCCCGTAGTCGGAGAGCATCCTGCGAACGCGTTCCAGGTTCCTGACGGTATCCTTGTGGGCGATTTCCAGTCCGAGCGTAACATTTTGCCAGACGTTTCGCCATTCAAATAAAAGATCGTGCTGCAGCATGTAGCCGATGCCGGGCTGATGACCATTTTCCCCATAAAACGTGATGCCGCCGCTGCCCGGGGTGAGCAAGCCGGCGATCAGGGACAAAATCGTGGATTTGCCGCAGCCGCTGGGACCGACAATCGCCAGAAATTCTTTGCGGTAAAGGCAGAAGGAAACCCGATCCAGGGCGGGCGTTTCGCCGTTTAGGGTGTGGTAGGAATAGGACAGTTCCTGTGCTTTTAAAAGGACAGAGTCCATAAGCTTTTCCCTTCTTTCTGGCAGGATTGCCCTGAAACTGGGTTCTTTTGCAGGCTATCCTGACATGATCTGCTTTATCATATGCGGAAGCTGCTGCAATTGCGCATCGATGTTACATAGCAATGACATATCTGCCCATGGATTCGACAAAATATTTTTACTTTATTGCAATAAAGTAAAAAATATGATACTATCTGATATAAATCTGAAATGGAAACACAATTTCCAATCGGATGAATGGCAACAGCCATCAACCGGAGCAATCTGGATGAAAACAGGAGAGGAGAATTGAAAAAATGAGTGAGAAGCTGAAAGTTGGCATTCTGGGTGGAACTGGCATGGTAGGTCAGCGGTTTATTTCACTGCTGGAAAACCATCCCTGGTTCGAAGTGGCTGCCATTGCAGCAAGCCCCCGTTCCGCAGGCAAGACCTACGAAGAGGCAGTCGGCGGCAGATGGAAAATGGACACACCCATGCCGGAAGCGGTAAAGAACCTGATCGTATTAAACGTTAACGATGTGGAGCATGTAGCATCTCAGGTTGATTTTGTATTCAGCGCTGTCGATATGACAAAGGACGAGATCAAAAAGATCGAGGAAGCCTATGCAAAGACAGAAACACCTGTTGTTTCCAATAACTCCGCACACCGCTGGACACCGGATGTCCCGATGATGGTTCCGGAGATCAATCCGGAGCATGCGGCAGTTATCGAATCTCAGAAAAAAAGACTCGGTACCAAGAGAGGCTTCGTTGCTGTAAAACCGAACTGCTCGATTCAGAGCTATGCGCCTGTCCTGACTGCGTGGAAAGAGTTCGAGCCCTATGAAGTGGTTGCTACGACCTATCAGGCGATTTCCGGCGCGGGTAAGACCTTTGCAGACTGGCCGGAGATGGTGGGAAATATCATCCCTTATATCGGCGGCGAGGAAGAGAAGAGCGAAAAGGAGCCGCTGCGTCTTTGGGGCAAAGTGGAGGACGGCGTGATCGTTCCGGCACAGAGCCCGGTTATCACCTGCCAGTGTATTCGTGTGCCTGTTTTAAACGGACATACCGCAGCTGTGTTTGTGAAGTTTAAGAAAAAGCCTACCAAGGAAGAGTTAATCGATCGTCTGGTTCATTTTTCCGGCGAGCCGCAGAGACTGGAGCTTCCCAGCGCGCCCAAGCAGTTCATTCAGTATCTGGAGGAGGATAACCGCCCTCAGGTTGCTCTGGATGTCAATTATGAAAACGGCATGGGAATTTCGGTTGGCCGTCTGAGAGAGGATACGGTTTACGACTGGAAGTTTGTTGGCTTATCCCACAATACGGTCCGCGGAGCAGCGGGCGGCGCAGTGCTTTGTGCAGAGCTGCTCAAAGCACAGGGATATATCACAAAGAAATAAAAGAGAGACATACAGCAGAAAACGACGGGAGGTAGAAGCTACCTCCCTTTCGCTGCTTTGCAGGACAGAGGTGTATGGCAAAAAAGTTATTTATCGCAGAGAAACCGAGTGTGGCCCAGGAGTTTGCAAAAGCGCTGAAATATCAGATGAGCCGCAGGGATGGTTATCTGGAATCGGAAGAGGCGATTGTGACCTGGTGCGTTGGTCATCTGGTTACGATGAGCTATCCGGAAGTGTACGATATCAAATATAAAAAGTGGTCGGTCGATACGCTGCCGTTTATCCCGGAAACTTTTAAATATGAAGTGATCTCGGGCGTCAAAAAACAGTTCGATATCGTCAGCTCGCTGTTGAACCGTCCGGACGTCGATACAATTTACGTCTGTACAGACTCCGGGAGAGAGGGAGAGTATATTTACCGACTTGTGGAGCAGGAAGCGAACATTCACGGAAAAAAGCGCCGCAGGGTCTGGATTGATTCTCAGACGGAGGAAGAGATTCTGCGTGGGGTGCGGGAGGCAAAGGATTTGTCGGAATATGATAATCTGGCGAACGCAGCTTACCTGCGCGCCAAGGAAGATTATCTGATGGGCATCAATTTTTCTCGTGCGTTGACTTTAAAATACGGCAACCATGTCAAAAACTACTTGCGCCGCGACCGTGCGGTGATTTCAGTTGGCCGTGTAATGACCTGTGTATTGGGCATGGTCGTCAACCGGGAACGCGAAATCCGTTCGTTTGTAAAAACGCCTTTTTACCGTGTGACGGGAGCCTTTGGGATTCCGATGGGCGACGGGAAGGAAAAGCCGTTCGAGGGAGAATGGCGCGCAGTAGAGGGAAGTGCCTGGAACCTTTCGCCGCTTTTATATAAAGAAAACGGATTTTCGGAAAAAAAAGATGCCGAGGCATTGATGGAAAAGTTGGGCGCAATTTTGCCGGAAGGTGTGATGTCCCCCGGATTTTCAGGCGCTTTTCTGGAAAAATGTGAAAAAAAGAAAGAACAGAAAAATCCGCCGCTGTTATATAATCTGGCGGAGCTGCAAAATGATTGCTCCCGGATGTTTAAGATCAGTCCGGATGAAACGCTTAAAATCGCGCAGGAGCTTTATGAAAAAAAACTGACGACCTATCCGAGAACGGATGCTCGTGTTTTATCCAGCGCAGTTGCAAAGGAAATCCATAAAAATATCGGCGGACTTCGCAATTTCGCTCCGGTCAGCGCATACGCAGTGCAGATTCTGGAAGAAAATAGTTATCAGAAAATTGCAAAAACCCGTTATGTCAACGACAAACAGATCACGGATCACTATGCGATTATCCCGACCGGACAGGGCTTTTCGGCGCTGCGGAGTCTTTCTCCCGCGTCGGCAAAGGTCTATGAAGTGATTGCAAGACGTTTCCTGAGCATCTTTTATCCGCCGGCGATTTCCCAGAAGGTATCGCTGACGGTGCTTGTAAAATCGCAGCAGCTGCCGCAGGGTGAACGTTTTTTTGCTTCGTTTAAGGTGCTGACACAGGAAGGGTATCTGGGCGTCAGCCGCCCATCCTTTTTCAGCTCCAAAAAAGAAGAAAAAGAGGAGAAAAACGGAGAGGAAGAGGAATTTTCCTGCGACGAGGCATTTTTAAAGGTGTTACAGACTATGAAAAAAGGAGAACTGCTTCCGCTGCATTCTCTTTCTATCAAAGAAGGCGAAACCTCGCCGCCGAAGCGCTATAATTCCGGCTCGCTGATCCTGACAATGGAAAATGCGGGACAGTTCATTGAGGACGAAGAGCTGCGGGCACAGATCAAGGGCAGCGGCATCGGAACCTCTGCGACGCGTGCGGAAATCTTAAAAAAGCTTGTCACGATCGAGTATCTGGCGTTGAATAAAAAGACGCAGACGATCACGCCGACGCTGATGGGCGAAATGATTTACGATGTGGTTTCAGATTCGATCCGACCACTGTTAAACCCCGCGCTGACTGCCAGCTGGGAAAAAGGGCTGACCGGTGTTGCGGAGGGGACGATTACATCCGGAGAATATATGGATAAACTGGATGATTTTGTACGCAGGAGGACGAATATCGTTAAACAGCTGCACAATCAGTCCATCTTATATCAGCAGTTCGATGCGATAGCCGGTTTTTACCAGAAAAAAGAAACCGCACCGGCTGTCAAAAAAGCAGGAACAGCAAAAAAAAGGACAGAAAAGAAAGAAAATGCGGAAGGCTAGGGCTTTTCTGCAAAACGTTCGCCGCATTCAGGCGGCAGAAACAGGAGGAAAAAGAAGATGGAAGCAATGAAGATCAGAAACCTGTACAATCTGGAAGAAACAATCGCTGCACCGCTTTTGGAGCAGTATGAGTATCCGTGGGAGGTTCTGCCCTATATCAAGGAATTCATCAAAGCACTCGGGAACGCTCTGCCGGAGGATCGCTTCGAAAAAAGAGGAGAGGATATCTGGGTGGCAAAAAGCGCGACTGTTGCGCCGACTGCCTGCTTAAACGGTCCCTGTATCGTGGATGAGGAAGCGGAAATCAGACATTGCGCGTTTGTCAGAGGCAGCGCAATCATCGGAAAAGGTGCAGTTGTCGGTAATTCTACCGAGTTAAAGAACGTCATTCTGTCCAATAAAGTGCAGGTTCCGCATTATAATTACGTCGGGGACAGCATTTTAGGTTATAAGGCACATATGGGTGCAGGTTCCATCACTTCGAATGTAAAAAGCGACAAGACTTTGGTTGTTGTCAAATCTGCAGAAGAAAATATCGAAACCGGTCTGAAAAAATTCGGCGCGATGCTGGGCGACTGCGTGGAGGTAGGCTGCAACAGCGTGTTAAATCCGGGAACGGTAATCGGAAGACATACGAACGTTTATCCGCTTTCGCGGGTGCGCGGATTTATTCCGGAAAACAGTATTTTCAAAGATCAGGAACATATCGTATTAAAGGAAGACAGGGGCTGACCCCTGCCTTTTCTTTTTTAAATTTAATTGTGCTTTTCTGTAAGTTGATTTCATGCCCGCATGAAAATCGGCTTTCAGGCAAGCAGGAAGGGCGCATGGGAACGATTGTGATAGCAGAATAGAAAAAATACTTGACGAAGCAGTGCCTGCGGTGTATAGTTTACTCAATGGATTAACGCTTGCACGCGTTAAAGCGTAAAAAGTGATTATGAGGAGGAACGAAAAATGAAAAAGTTAGCGGCAATTTCCCTTGTGCTGGCAATGACCGCGGCATCTTTGGCTGGCTGCGGCTCGACAGCAAACACTGCAGCACCGGCAGAAAGTGAAGCGGCAGAAACCCCTGCAGCAACAACAGAGGAGACAACAGATACAGCAGCGGATACGGTAGCAGCAGATGGCAAGGTGTATAACATTGGTATCTGTCAGCTGGTACAGCACGAAGCGCTGGATGCAGCAACCCAGGGCTTTCAGGATGCACTGACAGAACTGCTGGGTGAGGCAAATGTGAAGTTTGACCTACAGAATGCTTCCGGTGATTCCGCAACCTGTGCAACGATCGTCAACCAGTTTGTATCTTCTGATGTTGACCTGATTCTGGCAAATGCAACGGCCCCTCTGCAGGCAGCAGCGGCAGCTACCAATGAGATCCCGATTCTGGGAACCAGCGTTACAGACTATGCGACAGCACTTTCCATCGGTGACTGGACAGGCGTAACCGGCACAAACATTTCCGGTACTTCCGATCTGGCTCCGCTGGATCAGCAGGCGGACATGCTGCATGAGCTGTTTCCGGATGCAAAAAATGTCGGCATTCTGTATTGCTCTGCAGAAGCGAATTCTTCTTATCAGTCCAATACCATTCAGAAATATTTAAAGGATTACGGATATGAATGCACAGAGTACACCTTCGCAGACTCCAACGATATCGCGTCGGTTGTAAACAATGCGATTGCAACATCTGATGTCCTTTATATTCCTACCGACAATACAGCAGCATCAAACACCACGATTATTCAGAACATCTGTCAGCCTGCAGGCATTCCGATCATCACCGGCGAGGAAGGCATCTGCTCCGGCTGCGGTGTAGCAACGCTGTCCATCAGCTATTATGACCTTGGCTATAAAACCGGCGAGATGGCATATGAAATTCTGGTAAACGGTGCGGATGTATCTCAGACAGCAGTTGAGTTTGCTCCGAATGTAACCAAGAAATATAATGTAGCAAACTGTGAGGCGCTCGGTATTACCGTGCCGGATGATTATGTGGCAATTGAGTAATCGCAAGTCACTGTGAGGGTTTGCAGAGCGTTGAGGAGGGAGAAATTCCTCTTCAGCGCTTTTTGTCGATTTTTTATGGAACGACTAAAAAAGTATCAGCGAGGAAACCAGGACTGCCGATATTTGAAAAATAAAAAAGTGTACTGGAGGAGGAAGCAGTGAATATTGTAGCATTGTTTAACGCGCTGCCGGGGGGCTGCGCACAGGGGCTGATCTGGGGAATCATGGCGATTGGCGTATTTATTACCTATAAGATTCTGGATCTGGCAGATCTGACCGTAGACGGCACGATGTGTACCGGAGGTGCAGTCTGTGTTGTGATGATGATGAATGGGCATTCTGTTGGATTTTCCCTGTTCTGCGCGTTTATCGCAGGCATGCTGGCTGGTCTGGTAACGGGCATTTTCCATACGACGATGGGAATTCCGGCGATTCTGGCAGGTATTCTGACCCAGCTGGGTCTGTATTCCATCAACTTGAGAATTATGGGCAACAAGGCCAATGTAGCGCTCGTTACTGATAAATATGACGTGCTGGTTTCTATGCGTTACCTTAAAAACGTTGTTTTTTATAAAAATACGCTGTTTGTTGTAGCAGTCATTATCGCAGTGCTGATCGTAATTCTGTACTGGTTTTTCGGGACGGAGTTGGGCTGCTCCATCCGTTCTACCGGTTCCAATGAAAATATGTCCCGCGCACAGGGTATCAATACCGATCTGACAAAGATCATCGGTCTGATGCTGTCTAACGGCATCGTAGCGCTTTCCAGCGGCCTTTTGGCGCAGTACCAGGGCTTTGCGGACATCAACATGGGACGCGGTGCGATCGTAATCGGTCTGGCTGCGGTCATCATCGGCGAAGTCGTATTCGGCAAAATCAGCCGCAACTTTGCATTCAGTCTGCTGACAGTAGCGCTTGGATCCATTATTTATTACTTAGTTCTGCAGGTTGTTTTGTGGTTTGGCTTAAATTCTAATGATTTGAAGCTTTTGTCAGCGATCGTTGTAGCAGTATTTCTGGCAATTCCTTATATGAAGCGCAAATACTTTTCCAAACCTGTTAAAAAGGGAGGTGCCAGACGTGCTTGACTTAAAATCCATTAGTAAAACTTTTAATGCGGGGACAGTAAATGAGAAAACCGCACTGAATAACCTTTGTCTCCATTTAAATGATGGAGATTTCGTAACGGTGATCGGTGGAAACGGCGCCGGAAAATCTACCATGCTGAATGCGGTTGCAGGTGCGTGGCCGGTTGATGAGGGCACGATTGAGATCGGCGGCGTCAATGTCACAAAGCTTCCGGAATATAAGCGTGCAAAGTATTTGGGGCGCGTGTTTCAGGATCCGATGACCGGAACAGCAGCCAGTATGCAGATTGAAGAGAATATGGCGCTTGCGGCGAGAAGAGGGCTGAGCCGTACCTTGAAAAAAGGAATCAGCAGCAAAGAACGGGAATTTTACAGGGAGCGCTTGGCAGAGCTGGGACTGGGGCTGGAGGATCGTATGACCTCCAAAGTTGGTCTGCTTTCCGGTGGTCAGAGACAGGCACTGACACTTCTGATGGCTACCCTGAAAAAACCGCAGCTTCTGCTTTTGGATGAGCATACAGCGGCACTGGATCCCAAAACAGCTGCAAAGGTACTGGAGGCAACAGACCGGATTGTTGGACAGGACAACCTGACGACTCTGATGATCACCCACAACATGAAGGATGCAATTGCACACGGCAATCGCCTGGTTATGATGTATGAAGGACATATTATCTATGACGTGGCAGGGGAAGAAAAGAAAAAGCTGCATGTATCAGATCTTCTGGAGAAGTTTGAACAGGCCAGCGGCGGCAGTTTTGCAAATGACAGAATGATTTTATCCTGATTATTTTTGAATCCAAAGGTTTTACCTCTGTGTTTTGTAAAAAATACTGGATTTTTGACGAAAAGTATGAGAAAATAGCATCAGCGTACAGCTGGTGCTTTTTTCATGGAGATCTGCTTCGGATCTCTTATATGGAAGAAAGCTTTGCGCCTTTTTGGTGTGCCTGCTGACGAAAATTTCATCCATTAGACGAAAGGAGATAACACATGATTTATTCACACGAAGTAGAACAGATGTGTCCGGTAGCACAGGGCGTTAACCATGGCTGTGCTCCCATCCCGGAAGAAGCAAAATGGGTAAAAGCCAAAGAGATCAAGGACATATCCGGTCTGACTCATGGTGTTGGCTGGTGTGCACCTCAGCAGGGTGCCTGCAAACTGACACTGAACGTTAAGGAAGGTATTATTCAGGAAGCACTGGTAGAGACCATCGGATGTTCCGGTATGACTCATTCTGCTGCTATGGCTGCAGAAATTCTTCCTGGCAGAACTATTCTGGAGGCTCTGAACACTGACCTTGTATGTGATGCGATCAATACAGCTATGAGAGAGCTGTTCTTACAGATCGTTTATGGTCGTACACAGTCCGCATTCTCTGAAGAAGGTCTGCCGATCGGCGCAGGTCTGGAGGATCTGGGCAAGGGCTTAAGAAGCCAGGTTGGTACTATGTATGGTACCCTGAAGAAAGGCCCTCGTTACCTTGAAATGGCTGAAGGTTATGTAACCGGTATCGCTTTGGATGCAGACGATCAGATCATCGGCTACAAGTTTGTAAACTTCGGCAAGATGACAGACTTTATGAAGAAGGGCGATGACGCTCAGACAGCATATGAGAAAGCATCCGGTCAGTATGGTCGTGTGGATGATGCTGTAAGAATCATCGATCCCAGACAGGAATAAAAGGAGGAGGTAACGAAGCATGGCATTATTTGAGTCTTATGAAAGAAGAATTGACAAGATTAACGCTGTTTTAAATAGCTACGGAATTGCTTCCATCGAAGAAGCTGAAAAAATCACCAAAGATGCCGGCCTGGATGTTTACAATCAGGTAAAGAAAATCCAGCCCATCTGTTTCGAGAACGCTTGCTGGGCTTACACTGTAGGTGCAGCGATCGCAATCAAAAAAGGCTGCAGAAGAGCAGCTGACGCAGCAGCAGCAATCGGCGAAGGACTGCAGGCTTTCTGTATCCCCGGTTCCGTTGCTGATCAGCGTAAAGTAGGTCTTGGCCATGGTAATCTGGGCAAGATGCTGCTGGAAGAAGAAACAGACTGCTTCTGCTTCCTGGCAGGTCATGAGTCCTTTGCAGCAGCAGAGGGTGCTATCGGTATTGCTGAGAAGGCAAACAAGGTTCGTAAGAAACCTCTGCGCGTTATCCTGAACGGTCTTGGCAAGGATGCTGCACAGATCATTTCCAGAATCAACGGCTTTACTTATGTAGAGACTGAGATGAACTATTACACCGGCGAGCTGAAGGAAGTATTCCGGAAATCTTATTCCGAAGGCCTTCGTTCCAAGGTTAACTGCTACGGCGCAAACGACGTAACAGAAGGTGTTGCAATCATGTGGAAAGAGGGCGTAGACGTTTCCATTACCGGTAACTCCACCAACCCGACCAGATTCCAGCATCCTGTTGCAGGTACCTACAAGAAGGAATGTGTAGAGAAGGGTAAGAAGTACTTCTCCGTAGCTTCCGGCGGCGGTACCGGCCGTACCCTGCATCCCGATAACATGGCTGCAGGTCCTGCTTCTTATGGCTTCACAGATACACTTGGCCGTATGCACTCCGATGCGCAGTTCGCAGGTTCTTCCTCTGTACCCGCACACGTTGAGATGATGGGTCTGATCGGTATGGGCAACAACCCGATGGTTGGCGCTACTGTAGCTGTAGCTGTTTCCGTTGAGGAAGCTGCTAACGCTGGCAAGTTCTGAGAAATCCAGTAAAATCAAGGGTTATCGTGGTTCTGAATGTTCCACGATAGCCCTATTTTTTTCCACGTAGCACACAAATTGTGTAAAGCAAAAAGGGCATCTGCAAAAGCAGACACCCCATGCGCTTTTTGAAAGTCCGCACCCTCGACTCCTCTTTGTGGATTTCAGAATTTGTTTCTCAGCTTTCGGTATTCTCTCGGCGAA
>ENA-OROM01000241-OROM01000241.1-human-gut-metagenome-genome-assembly--contig:-NODE-241-length-75115-cov-7.729590_pt1 | contig 75115 bp, 70 predicted proteins | sample MGYA00242129_ERZ509050 | MGnify/ENA primary metagenome ERZ509050 (study PRJEB26280, sample SAMEA2338701) | human gut metagenome | biome: human gut; feature: human-associated habitat; material: faeces...
TCTTTCTCTACATCCAGATATGGCGCAAATAAAGGACATGCTGAAAAAGGCATTTAAACGTTTTCCTTCTGTAAAAGGTCTTATTATGCACTCAGATCAAGGATGGCAATATCAGCATGCATTTTATAGGAATGAATTGCAAAAGCACGGAATCATTCAATCAATGTCTAGGAAAGGTAACTGCTATGACAACTGCATTATGGAAACTTTCTTTGGCAGATTAAAAAACGAGATGTTCTACGGATTTGAAAAAGATTACCCCTCGTTTGAATCTTTTTCAAACGCTATAGCTGAGTACATCGATTATTATAACAACAAAAGAATTCAAGCTAAAACAAAATGGATGCCTCCCTCTAAATTCAGAGAAGCATCCATGATGTAAATATAATTATTCAAATTTTTAGCGGTGTCCAGAAAACTGGGTACATATCACCAATAATCTGAGGAAATGACGGTTTTATTTCTTTTATTCGCTATATTTTCTATACGCGGTATGATTGGTGCAGCCGACAATGTTATTGATAGCAAAGCCATGCTTGAGCGCAGCAGTGACAAATTTCTTTGCCTGCAGTACCGCTTCCTTCATGCTCAGGCCGTTTGCCAAGCCTGCGGTAATTGCTGCCGAGAAGGTGCAGCCTGCGCCATGGTTGTAGGAAGGATAAATTTTCGGCACAGCCATTTCTGTGAATTCCTTGCCATCGTAAAAAATATCAATAGCGGAATTGTCGCTCAGACGCTCGCCGCCCTTGATAACAACGCTCTTCGCTCCGGCAGCAACAATTTTCTCTGCTGCTTCCTTAATCTGCTCTACGGTAGTAACCTCAGGCATATCTGCAAGATAAGCAGCTTCCACGGTATTCGGGGTAATAATATCGCAGCGCGGCATCAGCAGCTTTTTGATAGATTCTGCCGCATCCGGCACCAGAATCAGGTTACAGCCCTTGCAGACCATAACCGGATCAATAACAACGTTCTGCAAATTGTACTTATCAATCGTAGCTGCAACCAGTTCTACCAGCTCAGCACTTCCCAGCATACCGGTTTTCATCGCATTGATGCCAACGCCTTCAATCGCTGTCACCAGCTGCTTTTCTACCAAATCCAACGGCAACGGAAATACGCTGTGCTCCCAAGTAGTAGGATGCATAGTAACAATGCAGGTCAAAGCAGGCATACCATAAACGCCCAGCTCCTCCATAGTTTTAATATCCGCTTCCATACCGGCGCCGCCGCTTGTATCGCTGCCGGCAATTGTCAATGCTTTATTCATCAAGGTCATAAGACACACTCCTTCACTTTAATAATGTAATCATTATAACCTATCGACTGGCATCTGAATAAGCTCAATTTATGGATATTTAATATAGTCAGATAAAAAGCTTTGCAAACAAAACGCCCTAGAAACATAGCAACCTATTTATGTTTAGAATGTATAAGTATAGGTAACATGCACCATGCGCGGCAGGCAGTAATACTTGGTAGCGGAGCCCGGATTGCTTACGATATCATCCCTGTCGAAGATATTTTCCACGCCAAGCTCTACACTGCTGCTCTTATCGAACTTATAGCCGGCAATAAAGTTTACCGGCAGCAAATCGCCCCAGCCGCTGGCTCTGTCCGTAGTAAACATGCCTGTCAGCGCAGCATTGAACTTAGCATCATGGTATTTAATGCCGGCATTGTATTGCTCGCGTGCAAATTTACGCTCCCATACGCCTTTTTTATTTTTGCCCATAGGATTGCAGAAATTAGCGCCCAGAGAATAGCTGTATTTGCTGCCGAAATCCTTCTCATAGGTCATTTCCAGACCTTTGTTTTTAAAGGACATATTACGTGTCACATACGGATTGGAGCTGGTTCCCTTGCCTTCGTATTCAATAGTATCCAAATCCATATAATACAAAGCAGCTTTGAACATGCTTGTGTTAGATGTCTTTTTGTAACCGAACTCATAGGTCCAGCCTTCTTCAGGCTCCAGTAAAGGATTAGCCGCAAAGTTGGCACCGCCGCCGCCGTAAATCTGGGTAAATGTAGGCATCTTAAAAGATTTTGCCGCATTTGCATATAAGCTGCTGTTGTTATCCAGCTTCTTCAGCAAAGCAAACTGCGGTGTAAAAGCATTATAGCGCTTGTTAGCCTCTACAACAGTTTCACGGGCACCTACGGTAGCAGTATAGCCTGCACCAAGATCCTTGGAAAGCTGTGCAAACACAGCATAATTTGTTCTGAATTCGTTAATCTTCGTACCGGGTTTAATGTTTTTTGCTACGGTAATATCATTTTTATAGGAATCACGGGAAACCGTCGTACCAACAATAACATCACCGAATTTACCGGTAATCTGCTTTTGCAGATCAAGGCCTATGGTATCAAAGCGTAAATGATCGGACTTGGTCCATTTAGAGCCCGTAACATTGTAAGTCTGATTTCTGCGGTTGCTGCGGTTATAAAACAAATTGGCACTCACGCTGTCATCCTTATATTGTAAGCGTGAAAAATCATCAATATAGTGGTAATTCGCATCCTCGGTAAGCTTGCTCCAGGTTTTGTCATACTGATCATAGGAATACTTGCTGTCATTGTGCTGGTGCGAGAAGCTCCAGTTATCATCAAACTTATAGCTTGCGGTAAAGGACTTTTTATTTAAATCATTAATCTCCTTATAATTACTGCTGTATCCCTTCATCGGGTCACTCTGCTCCAGCGCTACTGCAAAGTTCAGCTTATTAGCATTCAATGTCAGTGCTGCCTTCTCCCTGCCGTATTCACCCTTAGTCAGAGATAAGGTGTTGGGCATTTTCTTTTTCGTGATAATATTAATAACACCGGTAGAAGCCTCGGAACCGTAAAGAGTAGAAGCAGCGCCCTTAACTATTTCTACGCGAGCAATAGATTCTACAGGAATAGAATCCAGATAATAGGTTTCATTGATGTTGGCAGGTACACCGTCAATCATTACCACAGTACCTTTATTCGCACCGCTCATCAGGATTTTTGCGTTCATACCGCCAAGGGACTGGCTGCCGCCATAGGAATAGGTAGTTACGCCGCTTTGCAAACGCAAGGCATCAAAAAGATTAGAAGCACCGGTTTCCACAAGCTGCTTCTGGGAAACGGTTGTAACGGAAGCAGGTGTATCAACATCACGCTTGCTTTCACGCTGCGCTGTAACAACCATGGTATCAAGATTGTATGTCTGCAGGCTGTCGGCAAAAGCCGTAGCCGCAAAAGATATATTCGCAGCCAACAGCGTAGCCGTCAGGGAAATTACAGTATTTTTTCTCATATATATTCATCCTCTCATGTGCATAAAACATCTGCCAAATATAGATTTATAGCACTTTTAAGGATGCTTGTCAATAGGGTTTTCACGATGATGCAGGCTTTTCAAAACAAAAAAGCTCTCAGATTTCTCTGAGAGCCGATTGCCATAGTTGGCAGAGCGGGTTGGGGTGGCAACCCCTGTGCGGGGTAAACCGCTGTAACATTTCGCAAGGAACAATTTTACAAAACAAAAAAGCGGCTCATTGTATAATGAAATTGCACACCTGAAAAATTGAATAAAAAATAGTCCATTGTGATACCTTTGTGTTAAGATTAAGTTGCTACACAAAAACTAACTAAGGAGTAATCACAATGGACTACACCAAAGATATCACAAATCATCAAAAAGGTAAACACTTTTCTTTAGGAGACCGCAGGGAATTACAAGGAATTCTGTCTGACAGCTCTAAACAGTATTCTCTTCGTCAGCTGGCAAAGTATTTTAACTGTGCTCCAAATACTATCAGGAATGAACTCAAGCGTGGTGCTCATCCTCATACCGGTAGATATGGAGCTGCTCGTGCTCAACGTGCCTATATTGCTAGCCATAGCAACAGTATTTGCAAGTCTAAAAGATTTCTTACAAGTAATTTTGTTACTTAGACTGTTCGAAAAGTATTGCAAGAACACTGGTCTTTGGATGCCTGCCATGGCTATGCCCTGGACAATCATCTATTTCCTCTCAAAGAAATTGTGTGCGTAAAGACTCTCTATAACTATGTAGATTCCATGCTGCTTAGATTGCGCAACATTGACCTTCCATTAAAGGTAAGAAGACGTAGAACAACCAGCAGCATAAAGAAAAATCTGAAGCATATGGGTCGCAGCATAGACGAGAGGGATTCTAATGTGGATGAACGCAATGAATTCGGTCATTGGGAGATAGATACTGTTATAGGAAGTAAAAGCAAGAGTGACAACGTGGTGTTGACTCTTGTGGAACGTATAACACGCAAGTATATCGCACTGAAGCTAACCAGTACAACGTCCTTTGCTGTTAACGAAGGCATTGCTTACCTAAAGGAATACTATGGTACTAAATTCAGTCAGGTGTTTAAGACAATTACTAGCGATAATGGAAGTGAGTTCGCAGAACTCTCGCAAATAGAGAATGACACTTCTACAAAAATATACTTCACACATCCTTACAGTTCTTGGGAAAGAGGCAGTAATAAGCGCCATAATGGTTTGCTCAGAAGATTCATCCGAAAAGGAAAGAGGATGGACAATTATAGCTACGAAGATATTATGTTTATCGCTGATTGGTGTAATTCACTTCCAAGGAAGATTCTGGGATATAAAACTCCAGATGAACTGTTTGACTTTGAGTTGGATAAGATCTATGCATCTTAATTTTCAAAAAGTGTGCAACTTCTTATTGCAATTTAGAAATAAAATTTTTTTGTGATAATTTGCTGACTGCTGTCGGCAGCTACTATGCACATAAGCTTTTAAATTTTTGTGAGGTTATTTCCATGGCAACACTGCAACGCGCCTTTCCCACGCTGATTAACCACAAATTTGTCACCAATGGAAAGATGAGGAGAAGAGGCAGTGACTGCGTTCCTCCGCACCATAGCAAAAAGCTCCCGGATTTCTCCGGGAGCTTTTTTGCTGGCATCAAACCTTATTTTTTGCTTCTCTGCCTAGCTCGCCTAACACTGAAAATAAAGTCGGTTTTTCTTTAATTAAGTTTATTGGCTGCTCCTTTTTGGCTCTTATCCGTACCTGCGCTTTTGGCTTCTCTAGCATAATTTTGTCATTTTTACTTTTGCCCAGGGCAGCTTCAGAAATCTTAATCTGCGGAAAGCTATAGATATAACCAACTTTACTTTTAGCCTGAGGAGCAAGGCTAACCGGCAGCCAGTTTCTTTTTTCTCCGTCTAATACAGTCCCATCAAGGTTCCATGTATAGGGCTTAGCTTCGACATTTTTTACAGCAGCAGTTAAATCATTCCACGAAAACTCTGCTTGCGCAACTGTCACATCATTTAAGCTAGAGCGGGCATCCACCTCAGTATCTGCTACGAGCAGTACTCGCACAGCTGCGGTATCCCTATTAATGCGGTAACGCTCAAAAATATCTGCTAGTGATACATTTACCCAATCCGCCTCAGTTTCTCCACTAAAAAGAAGCACCGAAAATTTATTTTCCTTAGGTAATTCTATCTGTCCCCTAAATATTCCTTTGCTTATCCAACCAATAACGGTCACTGTATCTTTCATTGTCTAATCTCCCCAATTATTCTCTTACGGTGTCCGCAAGCTTATTAATCTCTTTGCGCATGTTGACGTCTGCACCCTTGAAATGCTGCTCAACCATATCCTTCACAGAAGCGCCTACCTGCTGACGTTCAGGCGAGCCCGGCTGCAAATCGCCTTTCATAAAGTCTACATACTGCTTCATATCCGTCACACCATTTTTTTTCATGCTCTGCATCAGATTAGCAATGTCCGCTGCTTCATATCCCTGATTCTTAAGATTAGGGATTGCCTTAACGAAATCCGGATCCAGCTTCAAACCACTCTTCTCTTCAATATCCTTGATATACAGGCCTAAGCCGACCAGCTGATATTTCTGTCTCTCTTCTGGAGTAAGCTTCTCCACCTTAGCAGGGTCCAGTTTTACCTCGTTACGCAGATATTCAAGATAATCACTGACGGAATCAAAATCCTCCGGTTTTTTATCTGCCTGCTCTGCCTTCATACCAATTTCTTCCGGCTTTTCCTCTTTAGGTTTGTCTGTAAACAACTCTGCTAAAATGGAAACTACTGCCACAAATACCAAAATATGGGGAGCAAGAGTAGGAGCTAAAGCACTAACTCCTCTCATAACTGCACCACCTATACCACTGCACAAACTGCTCACTGCCGAGCATACCGAACTAGCGACTGAACATATAGCGCCCCAAATACCCATGATAATAAATCCTCCTATTCTTAAATAAAACTTACGTTATTCTTAACAAAATTGTCTTCTGCCTTTTCTCCCTGCATATACGCAGTAAAATACTCAGCAAAGGCCTGTTTGATATTGTTATCGTCCTTCTGAGCATGGTCCACAGCTGCCAGTCCCCAAGCAACAATGTCAGCTAACGAGATAATTTTATCTTCTACTACGCTGCGCAGCATTGTTGCATAGTACTCATTCCAAGCGTCCTTATGCTCATTAACTCTACGCACAATATTCGCAGGAATATTATTGCTCAGGAACTCAATAGTCTCTGCACAATACTCATTCCAGGCTTCTTTATGCTCATTAACTCTACGCATAATATTCGCAGGAATACCATTATCATTGCACAGTAACTCTACGGCCTTCACCTTCTGCTCTGGAGTCAGATTCTGCGCATTTATTTTTACATTTTTAAATACGCAGCGCTGATAATAATCAAATGCTGCACACGTCAGCTCTTCATCTGCCAAGGGTGCATTTTCTGTGCTGGTGTCTGCTTTAATCTGCACCTGCAGTGCCTGCCCATAATTATCCGAAAACATAATCGCCCTGCCGGCGTTCAAATTCGACAAGAACTCCTTCTGCTCCTCCTTCAAAGCCATCGTATTGCCCACGGCTTCCTTATCATCTTGGGCAAACAGACGGTGTACGATTTTGGTATTCGTATTTTTGAGCACGTCCGGCGCCAGCTTATTCGGAATCTGGTCAACGATAATAAGCCCTTCGCCATATTTACGAATTTCTGCCAGCATATCCGAGAAGGTTTCTACGCCTTGCTTCTTATTTTGGCTGTCGCCAGGCATATATTTGCTGAGCAGCCTGTGCGATTCTTCTACAAGAATGATGTGTGCATGAGCCTTTTTATCATGCAGATAACGAGCCTTCACAGCCTCATTGAAGGCAGCAAGAACAAAGCCCATAATCAAAGCCTTTTCATTGCCATTTTTAATTCCTTCCAGCTCCAGAACCACCTTGCGGTCTAATAAATCCGCAAAATTTATAGAGCGCCGCGTATTAAGCATCAAGCCCTTAGAGCCAATCACCAGACTTTGCAGGCGCGCACGGATAGAGCCTATATAATCATTCTTCAAGCGTTCGTCGAAGCCCTGCTCCTTAACAACCTTTTCAATATTGTTCAACAAATCGCCCATTGTCGGAAAGGCAAAAACACCATCGGCAAAGGGATCGGCATACTTGCTATTCTTGTTCGTGGTAATATCCCAGCCATAATCCTCATAGCATTTGTACAGAATTGTTTCAATCAGCTGCGGAATTGCTGCTTCCATGTCAAAAGCTGCCTCAATGCTGGCTTTAATCATATCTACATGCGATGTGATATTTTCATGTGGCAAAAACTCAAACGGATTCAGTCTGAACGGAGCTGCCTTTTCATTTCCCAGGGTAAAAACAAGCAAATCCTTGCAGGCCGGGTTATTGCGCAAAATGCGGTATTCTGTTTTCGCAGGCTCGATAACCAAAAACGGCAGCTTGCTTTGCAGCAAAATCTTATGGCAGGTTGTTGTTTTGCCGCTGCCCGTTACGCCAGCGATAAAAATGTGCTTATCCAGGACATCCTTATCCAGATATATCGGTGTTCTTTCGACCTCATTGCCATTTTGTACCAAATTGCCAAGATAAATACAATCTTCCTGCTCCGGTTCAGTATAGTTCAGGCCGAACTCCACCTCTTCACGCAGACGCATACCAATAACCTCTTTTTGCGGCAGGCCTGCCAGCATCGAAAGCTCATTAGTGGTAATCCAATTGCACAGTGCAAAGTCCCGGCTGCATTCCACAGGCTGGGAAAGCATCGCCCGTGCCAGCTTTTCCTCTTCGGAAATCGCTTTAGCAAAATGCCCCCGCGGCAGCTGGTAATTCTTCACCGCTGCTCTGTCACTCGCATCAAGCTTATTAGAACGCAAAGGCACCTTATTGCCCTGCTTGCCGGAATATAAGGCTAAAGCAGTATTTTCGAGCTTGATCAGCGCAGGCTTATTCTTCGTCAGCACATAAATTGCAGAAAGAAAGATGCCCTTGCCCTTGCCATAATCCAGACGCGGGAAGATAACCTCATCGCAATACTTTATCCATTCTCCTGCTTTTTTATTCAAATATTCGCGTGAATAGGTTTTAGAAGTACTGCTATTTGTGCCTTCCTGATCAGAAACACTGTGGCTGTCGCCCTTAGTAGAGCTTGTACTGTCCGAACGCGAAGAATTCGTTCCGCCACTTTCACCCTTGCTTTCTCCGCCGCCAGTAGAAGACTGCTTAGAACTGCTAGTCGAGCTCGATGAACCCCCGGAACTACTGCTGGTAGTCGTAGAAACGCTATTGTTAGTACTTATTCCCTTCGACCACCCCTTGTTTTCACCAGTACTTTTACTCTGGCTTACCGACGAGCTGGAATTTTCTCCCTTTGTCCAGCTTTTTGACTTCGACGTGCCCTCCGAACTGCCCTCCTGTAAGCTATATTTCGCCAAAGGGCTGACCGTCGTATAGGCTTCCTGCAGTGTCTGCTCCAGCTCACAGATGCTATCAGGCTGCAAGGCCTTCGCCACCAGCAGCAGGCAGAACTCCTCGCCCTGCATCACGTCGACCAGACGGTCAACGCTCTGAAACTCTTCGTTATCCTTAATAGTTCCTGCCACGCCCTCAATACGCGAAGCATACTTCATATGCCGCACCTTATTCAACACAGGCTCTGCCTCTTCCGGGTTGACCTCCTGCACCTTACAGCCACGGAAATTACCCTTAATACTTGCCATCAGCACATTGCGTCCGATATCACTCAAAAGCAAATCGTCATTGATGGCTTCTGACGGATTTTTGGAAAGGCCATAATAAAATTTTACGCCCTTGGCATCACCCACGATAAGATACAGAAAGTTTACGCCCGGAATCCGCACAGAGCTCAATACATTCTCCAAAGCTTCCTTACGCGGTGCCTCTTCTTCAAAGGTGATTTCATCAATCCGATAAAGAACAATATCTCTTTCCGTGATATCCTGACTGCTGCCCAACCCAAGCCTGCTATTGCTGAAATAATACTTATGCGACTGGTTAAGCACATCTAAAATTTTCACATCATTATCCATTTAGTACGCTCCTTCTGCTTCATCACACTTACGCATACTGCTTAATAATTCAACTCAACCTCTACCGGCCCAAACTTAAATTCTTTTCTCTGCAAGGCTTCGTTGTTCTCAGCTACAGCATAGGCAATTTTATTCGGTGCAACAGCACACAGATAAATCATCCAGTCCTCGTTCACCGCTGCGGGAGGAAGCTTTTGGCGGCTCTTTTTGCCCTCTTTGACCAAAAGGCCATTCTTCCTTCCGGCAGACGTAGAACTCGTATAATAAAATTCAAAACGGTCTTCTCCGGCATCAAGATAAGCAACCCATTCGTTATATTTGCTATCCCCGTTCAACAACGACTCAAAATAACCATGCTCATCACTATAGCCGACAAAGAACTTAAACTTGATTTCCTCTTCTGCCTTCTTTTCGCTGATAACCTTAATCGTCGAACCCTTGCGACACTGTACCAAGCCAATAGCAACGCCTGTCTTGCCCGTCGGTCGCTTCAGCTTATTGGTAACATCATTTATCTTTTGGCTATTATCTGCTCCCAAAGGCTGATAGAGTTTAATGACATCGCCGCCTGTCAAAATTTCATAGCTGCGTCTGGCGCTTTTGGCCTTAATTTTGTCTTTAAGCTTAGCAATCTTTTCCTTAAAGACAGCCTGCAGAATGGGCGATTTGCTGGAGTTGCCTGCGAGAAAAATATTAATGCTCTTGCTTTCCTTCGCAACCTCATAATATTTATCCTTGCTGAAGTTGACCAGCAAGGCATCAAAAAAGCTTTCCACGCCCTGCTCAATCCTCGTGCGCAAAACCTTCGTCAGCTCCTCGCTATTAAGCAGCAAATCTACAGCCTTCGTCTCACCGGAATTAGTAAACAACTCTATCTTGAGCTTGCCATCACGGAACCAGGGTGATGCCGCCGGCTTCGTGAGCTGCACTCCATTTTGCACCTGTCCTTTACTAGCTTCAGGCAGCTCGCCTTCCCAGAAGCCGCGCAGCCTTTCCATCAGCTGACGCATATTGCTATACGCTTCCTGCGAATCGGACAGCAGGCCTTCATAGCCCACGAAGCGCTCGCACTCCGGCGGCTTAACAAAGGCAATGTTTTCCTTGCGCAGCAAAGCCTTATTTTTGCAAAAAACATGAAACGCTAATAGCTCCAGCAGATTCTCGCCGCCCAGATACTTGTCACCGCCATCGCCAAAATGCTCAATGACATAATGGTATCTGCGTTCCTTAACGCCGTTTGCCTTGCGCCAGATGCCAAAATCAAAGTCCGTCGTACCGCCGCCAAAATCAAAAATTGCATAGGCTATTTTTTCATTTTCCTTTGGGAACAGCTTATACTCCTGCAAAGCACAGACGGCATATGCCGCAGGCTCGCTCACGCCCTGCTCCACGCTGAACTGCTCCATGCACTGCTTGTCCTGCAGAACTGCCATAGGCAGAGAACGCATGATACCCTTACGGAAGCTCTTTAAAATGCGGTTGCGCACCTCAAGCGTATAGGTAACAGGGAAGGAGAGCAGATATTCCATATAAATACGCTTGGTATACTGATTGTTGATATAAAGCCCGATATAATAGGCATATAGCTCTATCGGATCAAAGCTGTTTTCCGGCAGCTCCGCATAAGGCGGCAGGTCAATTTCCTTGCCCTTGGTATCGCGGACACGCACTCTGCGCTCCGGGTCGCCTGCCCATTGCTTGAGTTCCGCAAAAAACGCGAAATAATTGCCTGAGCTTTTATTGTTTTTCCAATCATCAAAGGCTGTGTGCGAAGAGGTTGCGTCCTCCCAATGCGTCAGCGGTCTGCCGCCAGACTGCTGATAAGCCTTCTCGAAGCTTGCTATATCAATAAATTCCATGACCGTCGGATTTTCGTAATCCTTGATTTTCGGCTCTGCCTGCACATTGCCGATACCAATGCGCACAGGCTCGATGGCATCGCTGTCGTCCTGCGTCATGACGACTGTCGACTTCGTGCCAAAATCAATGCCGACCACGCCTCCGTCCACGATGTCGCGGCGAGGGTCGCGTGCGTAGAAGGAGCGGCTTGCTGTCGGCAGCATTCTTTCCTGCTTAATTACTGCATCCCAAAGCTCCCAAGAGCCGCGATTCGGGTCCTCCAGCAGCATCTTGTCATATTCCGTAAGATCAAAGCGCATCTTATCGCACGCCAACAAAGAAGCCTGCAAGTCATCTACCAAAGCAGCATCTACATTTTTCCTCAGCTCATTTAAAACCTTCTCTAACTCCTGCTTGCTTTTGAGCTCTTGCCAATAACCTGATTCTTGCAAAACCTTCGCCAATTCACTCTTTTTCTGCCATGCAACAGTAATTTGATTATCTGCTACATTCAAAAGTGCTTTTTCTTTTAATACCTGCAGCAATAAATAAGCCTTGCGCACCTCTATATCAGTAATAACAGGTACCAAGCCCTTGTCCAAAATAAAGGTAAGGCGTTTTTGTTTAGAAGGAATACGGCAAATAAGCAAATCAAGAGCATAATATCGGTCGGAACCATTAAAGCCGCAAAAACCCTCACTATTTTTGTATATATAGGCAAAGTATTTTCCCTTTTTAATATAAAGAGTGTAGTAATCACGACTATATAGTTTTTGAAGAAGCTTTTGTATTTTGGTAAAATCCACAAAATCCATAAAGTCGAATTTTAAGCCCTTAACTGGAAGCTCAGGCTGAGCACATTCTCCACTATGATTGTGATACGTATACTCCTCCCTCAGACTTAATTTCGCCGCATCCTCAAAAATAAAATGCGCTTCAGGGGCAGGCGGCAGCAGCACGGGGCAGTTGCTGAAGCGAATAACCTCTTTTTGCGAGTTCAACCAATCTTCTATCTTTTCCATTAAAGCGGGCAGCCTGTCTTGGAAATTCATAATACCGCCGAAAAATTTCAGCAGATTTTCCTCAATAGGCAGCTGCTGCACCCTTTTTATTGTTGTGCCAGCAGGAGAAATGTTTGCGTAGCTTTCCGGCTTCGCTGTTAGGTTCGGCATCTCATTCACCTCCTGCATAGCTTCCACCCCCCCGAAATTTTTTGCCATCATGCGGCGATTCTTGTTCTTCTTCATGAATTTATAGCTCCTTTACTCATGCTCTCGTTAACAAAGCTGCTTAATACTCCAGCTTCACCTTCAGCGGAGAGAACTTAAACTCCTCCCGCTTCAATGCCTCATCATCTGCTGCCACGGTATACTCTATGGTAGCAGGTGCAACGGCACGCAGATAAATCGTCCAGTCCTCGTTGACAGCCTCCTGCGGCAGGCGCAGATGGCAGTTTTTGACCATCGTATTATTTTCAACGCGCAAGCCCTTGCTTCTGCCTGCTGTTGCGGATTTCGTGTAATAAAACTCAAAGGAAGCATCTCCTGCATCCCAGTACGGAATCCAAACATTATATTGCTGCTCGCTGGTCATCAGCGCTGCAAAATAACCGTCCTCATCCTTATCGCCAAGGAAGCAGCTGAATTTTATTTCCTCGTCAGCCTTGCGCTCATTGATAACCTTGATTTTGGAACCTGGGCGGCATTTTACCAGACCAATAGCCACGCCCGTTTTCGCCGTCGGCCTTTCTGCGACCTGCAAATCCTCGCTGACCTTCAGCTCCTTGAGCTTGGCAGCAGCCTCCTCTGTTCCCAAAGGTGGGAACAGCTCTATGAACTCCTTCATATCCTTCTGCGCAACTCTTTTGCTGATTTCATTTTGATATTTAGTAATCAGCTTTTGGAAAACAGCCTTCAAAATCAACGATTTGCTGGAATTACCGGCTAAAAATACATTGATTTTGGAAATCCCCTGCCGCTGCTCGTCTTCACCAAGCGCCGCTGCATACTTACTGCTGTTTTTCATCAGCGCATCAAAGAAGGCATCTACACCTTGATAAATACGCTGCTCCAAAATCTTTTTCAGCTTTGCTTCGTCAGCAACAAGCGAAAAATTTTCTGCGACGCTGCCATCGTTTTTAAATAAAGACAGCTTAATTTGACTCTCTTTAAAATAGGTTGGCTCCTGCTTTTGCGCCTCTGACGTATCTCTTCTGTTCGTATAAGCATCTGTCTCCACAGCTCTGCCTTCCCAAAAGGGACGCAGCTTCTCCATAAGCGAGCGCATATTGCTGCGTGCCTCTTGGGAATTGCTCAATAAAACCTCGCTGCCGGAAAACTCCTTGCACTCCGGCGGACAAAAGAAGCTTATCCTGGTCTTGCGCAAAGCATCTGCATTGGCCTTAAACACTTCAAAAGCCAAAAGCTCCAGCAGATTCTCACCGCCAAGATACTTGTCGCCACCATCACCAAAATGCTCGATGACGTAGTTAAAGCGTCTTTCCTTCGGCCCCTTCGCCTTGCGCCAAATGCCAAAATCAAAATCCGTCGTGCCGCCGCCAAAATCAAAAACAGCATAAGCTATTTTTTCATCATTTTGCGGACGCAGGTGATACTCCTGCAAAGCACAGACAGCATAAGCCGCAGGCTCGCCCACGCCCTGCTCTACATGGAATTTCTGCATACATTGCTCGTCCTGCACAATGGCTTGGGGAAGAGAACGCCTGAGGCCTCTTTGGAAACTGTTCAAGATGCGCTTGCGTACATCAAGCGTATAGGTCACAGGGAAGGAAAGCAGATATTCCATAAAAATCTTGCCACGATGCATATTATTGATATACAAGCCAATGTAATATGCGTAAATCTCTATCGGGTCAAAGTCTCCCTCATGCAGCTCTGCATAAGGCGGCAGCAGAATTTCTTTTTTCTTCTTATCGCGGATACGTATATTTCTGCTGCTGTCGCCTGCCCATTGCTTCAGCTCACCAAAGAAAGCAAAATAATTCTCTGTCTTATCAATATTATTCCAATCCTCAAAAGCAGTATGCGAAGTAGTGATATCTGCCCAACTGGTCAGCGGCCTTCCCTCACGGCTGGCATAAGCCTGCATAAAGCTTTCAATATCTATGAACTCCATAACCGTCGGGTTTTCGTAATGCTTAGCCTTGACTGCTGCGTCGAGTTGTCCGCTGCCAACGCGAATCGGTGTAATCGTTTCCGTATCGCCCTTAATGGCTACGACCGTCGACTTCGTGCCAAAATCAATGCCGACAAGCCCGCCCTCAAAGATATCTGTGCGCGGGTCGCGTGCGTAGAAGTACCTTCCTACATCTACCTTATTTTCCGTTTCATCGTGCAGCGCATCCCAAAGCTCCCACGAGCCACGGTTCGGATCCTCCAGCTGCATCTTATCGTAAGCTGTGAGATCCGCACGCACAGTATCGCGCACGAGCAAATTGACAGTTAATTCGTCAACGTTTAAATGCAGATTTTTTATTTTGCTGACATCAGGCTGAGGCGCAGCCTTCCACAATTTATATTTTGCTAAGCAATTTTGTACCTGCGCAAGTTTTGCAGCTTCTACGAGTACTTTTCTTTCTTTAAACTGCACAAGCTGCTGTTGGACTAAATTGCAAAGGCATTCGTATTCCATATCCAATTCCATATTCTTTAAAACAGGATACAATTCCTTTTCTAAAATATACTGCAGCTTGTCCTGCTTTTGCGGAATTCTGCTGATACGCAGCTCATAAGCATCATCATAGTCATTTTTACTATACTCAAAAGTATCCTTATCAGGATCATATAAAGCATATCTATGTGCACCCGTCACATAAACAATCAACAATTTTCTTGCTATATCTCCTATCCTATGTACACTTGAACTACCCGCTAATGTAATCCAACCGAATTTAGGTGTTGCCTCTTCTTGCGATAATATTTTTTTCGCTAACTTTACTATCTTCTTTATTTCCGCAAGTGTAGGAATGACAAATTCTAAATTTGATGGCAGCTTCTCTCTGCCGGAAAAAGACTTCGCATCTACATTACTCAAATCTGCACGTCTTTGTAATTTTATTTGGCTACTATCCTCGACAAAAAAATCTGCATTGCTAGGAAGAATTATCGGCGAACCGACAAAATGAACATCTCTGCCATTTAAATCTACATTTAATCTTTTAAAAATATCATTGACGATTTGCTCTGCAAATAGCAAATCAAGCACAGCGTCTGCAACAGGCAGGCACGTCACTCTTTGCACATCTGCGCCAGCAAAATTTTTCTCGCTCTCCATCGACCTCTGCTCCTTTGCCAACCCATTTTGTAATGTCAAAAAAAACTCTCTTTCTTTTAATATATAACACAAGCTTGTTATATACGCTGTTTTCTCCATCATCACTGCCATTCTACCAAAGCCTTTTTATTCGCTCTCTCACTTCTCTTATTCCAGATTCCCGGCAGTAAAACCTTTTCTATTTTTCCCGAGTATTTACTGCAGTTTTCGCTACGCATATGCACGTCATCATCAAAGCCTTTCCCGATTTCATCGTCAAGAAGCTCATACACCTGCTCGCCCTGATATGCATTACACAGCTCCAGCAAATAAGCAAAAATCTGTAATAAAGCCTCACGCTCTGCTCCCAGCTCAGCATAATTGCGTTTCATAGAGTCCCAGAACATCTCCACATATTCTATATTGCTTCCGGTGGAGATAAAAGCTACTATAGAAGAGTCTGCAATAATATCGGTAAACCTTCCGCGTATGCCTTGTGGCAGGCTCTTATATAACCTATAAAATTTTGCCGGTTCCGCAAACTCTTTTTGCCAGGCATTAAGCTCTCTTTGCAGCTTAGCGTTAGCTGCGTTGATTTTTTCATAATCCTGTTCAAACTTTCTTGCTGCAGCAGCTGCGCTGCGCAATTCTTCATTTTTTTGCGCCAGTTCCCAAGTCTGATTTTTCACTTGCTCTGCTAGCTTGCTGTTTTCATACTTCTGCTGCTCGTTTGCTCTTTTTAAAGCATTAATGCTTGCAGCTTGTTTATTATTTTCTTCCTGCAACTCAGCTATTCTCTGAGCCTGTTCATCAAAAGACTTCTTGATTTTTTTGTTTTTTTCAAAATCATGCTCATTTTGCTTATCTGCCTCAACAGCATCAATTGCGGCTAAACCTTTAGTATCCCTCACTATCTCCCGTATTCTTTTTTGAATATCAGCTTCAGCCAAAGCATTTTCAAGATTTTTAAGAAACTTTTTATATTTTTCTTTGTCGCCTTCAAACATCTTGCGTTTCCACCTTTCATTAAATCAAAAAAGCCAACCGCCAATATGCGTCTCCTAAAGAAACCCGCTCTACGCAGGTAGATTCTTAAGCAAAACTCATAGCCAACGATTGACTTTTAAATAAACCTTCCAATTCACAGAAACCAGCCCCTTAATTTGTATTTAGCTGCATAAGGCTAAATCTGCTGACTAAAAAACAGATTCAGTCAACCAATGCATTTGTAATCTCTAATATCTTATTCGGATATGATTAACGCAACCTTTTTGCAACTGAGATAAATTCCTTCTACTTATTATAGCATATTATCAATATAATAAAAACGAGAAATACCGCACAAATTAACATAAGTGTATTTCGTGCGGCACTTCTTATAAACCTACAACAATTTAATGCTTATTTAAGCCTATCAATTTTTATTTCAGCAGTGCTGCTTTAGAATCTCCAACCCCGCTATTCAGCTGTGCTACTTTTGAACTTGCAACTGCCTTGCTCAGCAGAGCCACCTTTTTATCTATTTCCTTTTGCACACGCTCTTTGTAATCATTTAAGGCCGCATCAATGGTATCGATAACCTGGGAATCGTAATCCACATAATTAATGGCGTCCTTCAAATCTCCTATATATTCTTCGCAAGCCTTATTTACATCTTTATAGCAGTATTTCTCTTCATATTTATCATTACCGAAGAAGCTAGTGCCTGCATATACTTCTGTATCATCTGTATCCATATAATCCCTATAATCACTACGGGAAGTATAATTGCAGCCATTAAACTCTCTCATTACATCCTCGCAGCCGCGGTCTTCAAACTCTTTGAGCCTTACATTGAGCATATACACAAGTACGGAATCCTTCTCATTAGCACTGCCGCCGGGGAAAACAGCAAATTCTTTAAAGTCTGCAGGAAGCTTAATTCCGCCTGCAGTTGCCGCTCCGGCAAATTCCTGCAGCACATCTGCATATTGCTTGTTAATCTGCCCCCAGAAGCCACTTTCATCAAAGGTATAAAACTTTCTCAGCTTATCTTCCTTGTATTGTACAAAAACCTCAAGAATTAATTTCTTATACTGTGAATAGCAGATACGGTCAAATTCATTTTCTGCAGCACTCATAGCTCTGCTTTCGCTGGAATAATCATAACGATATTCTCCTTGCGGATAGGAACAAGTCATACGGTAATCCTGTGCGTGCATTTTGACATCTTCCCTACTAACCTTCGGAACGGTAATCTTTGCTAAAGCGTTTTGCAGTTTTTCCGGCAGCTTGCTTAAGTCTGTGCCTTCGCCTTCCGCTATGCTTAAAGCTTGTACAGGGCAACCGGCAACAATTTCTTCAGCCTTCGCTAAAAAATCATCACTAAAATAGCCACCATTGGCAGGCACAGCCTTACCTTCTGCGTCTTCCTGTAACAGTTTTGTTTCTAATAAGCAGTTGCCACAAGCAATGCATTTTTCACTAACCACAAACTTTTTCATATTGATTCCTCCAAATCTACAAATTTTTTATATCCTGCATACACTGACTGCCAATTGCCAACGCTTCCTTTGTTTCTTGCGTAACCTTTCCTTCGTCCGTAAGTACAGGAGCATCAATAATTTTTTTCAGTGTAACCGCCAAATTTATACAGCTGCAAAAGGCCTTGCGGTCGTTTTCTGTATAAGCAGCTCTATCCATGCCCTTAGCAGCAATAAGTTCATCTGAATATGTAATAGCTTGCATAAACAACCTGTTTAACTTTGGCAATAAATCAGACACCTTATTGCAAGAAGCTATCACGCCGTCTAAAACAGCAGCTAAATTTTCAGCCTGACTGTAGACAACACGCGAACTGCGCAGCTGCGCACCAGCCATTTGCAGCTCCCTTTCAGAATCATTGATAAACGCATTGCCTAAGCCAAATATACCGAAGCCCTTTAAGATACTGACAGCAATTTCTTTATCTGTCATTGGTCTTACTGCTGTCTGCGCTACTGCATGGATAATCTGTATTTCTTCTGTGCTAAAGCTCTGCTGATTTAAAACTGCAAGCATCTTATCATCACGAAAGTCAATTTTCATGAGCTTGCTATACACATCAACAAAATTCTGCATTGAAGTAATTAATATCGAACGCTTACGGTTAGAAAGCTTCTTCATAGCATCATCTGCTGCCTGCTTCTTGGCTTCTACAAGCCTGTGGGCTTCCTGTTCCATAGCAAAAGCTTTAGCATAACGCTTTTTTGTCCTGCTATCTATCTGCATTGATTTCTCAGCACCATAAAAGCTACTGCCGAAAACCGCTGCCCCAAGTATAAGTCCGATCATATCATCTGCCCCCTTCATAATGTCAGCACCGCATCTTTATTGTCAAAAAAACTATTAAACTCCTCCAGTGACTGAAAAGCACATTTTTGGTTAAACACCGCCAAAATATCATTCAACCCCTGGGTGATTGCTTTATCATCTACTGCGTAAACTCCCTGCATAACAAGTTCAAAGCCACCGTTAAAGGCCGCTGTCATATATGCATCTTTTGCTTTATTGTATTCATCAATCCGCTGCTTTTGCTGCTCCAGATTTTGCAGTGCAGTATTAATAATATGCTTAAATTCCGCCTGACGTTTTTTATCCAGCCTGCGTTCCATCTGGTATTTAGTAACCGCCCTGGTTATTTCCCCCACAACCAGGGAAGTAACCACTGCCGCCACCGGTCCGCCCAAAGCAAACGCCATGTTTGCTGCCAATACACCGGCAGTGCCGCAAACAATTTGCGCAGAGCATTCTTCGCCGCTGATATTACCATCTAAATAGTTCGCCACAATGCCACCTATTTCTACAGCCATCGTCAGCTGCATAATCGGCAAATTTTTACCTGCCAGCTTAGCGAAATCCTTTGCCCCGGCCTTTTTCGCTACTGCGACAACACCATCCTGTACTACCGAAATACCGGCAGCACTGCCAAAGCTCCGTACAGTATCCTTCCCGACATTTTTTACAGCCTGCTTAATGTCCTGTTCACCTTTCACCACGCCCACAAGATTGGTCAAGCTGGAAACTGTTGCAGTTACAAAGGCTGCTTCCCTGCCGGCAGCAGTTGCCTTCTTTACCGATGGCGCAACTGCATCCAGCTTAGAACTGATAACTTTGCTGTTTTTTATTTCATTAACCGTATTTTCTATTTTATACTTAGTCGCCTGTGTCCGTATATGCGCCTCTGCCTTCACTTCTTCTTGCAGCATATTAACGCTCGTCACAGCATCCGGGCAGTCAACAGCTTTTTTATTTGTCTTGAAGATTTTCTTGCCAAATAAAGTCTCTGATACATCATTAATTTGCGCAGCGCCTGCTTCAGTATATTTTTTTGCTATATACTCGTGGTTATTCAGCGCACCCTTGGACTTGTTCAGCGAAGCATTGGTATTAGCAAGGTTCGCATCATCATTAGCCATTTTTCTTATCTGTTCCGGCGTCAAATCAGAGCCATAACGCCTGATTTGCTCATCTAACGGAACAATGTGGTCAACGTTTGATTGCTTTTCATTAATATGCTTATTAGCATTATAAAAAATTTTATCGCCAGTATATTCGTCAATTACACTTTTTTTCTTACCAAATGACCTGTTTTTATAGCTGTCAGCCGCATTATTGCGTCTGTTAATATCATCTACCTGACTACGCTTTATCTTATCATTCATATGCTGCCTCCAAAATTTATAAAGAAGTATCTTCTACTCCTTCCATTAGCTCACTCATCGTAATCCCTAGCTTCTCGGCAATCTTCATTAAGGTTGAAAGCGATACGCATTTCGTATAGCCGCCGTTTTCAATACGCGATAAATATTGCGGTGTAATACCAACTTCGTCGGCAAGCTTCTCCTGTGTCATGCTCTTCAATTTCCTGTAAAAAACTATCTTGGCACCTATTTTCTTGTATCTCGACGCAAACATTTAGCCCTCACTCCTTTTACCAATATATTATCGCATATTCTCGATTTCATATCTTTGCACAATTTTTTCATAACTTTACATATGGTTTAATTTCTTATGCTTTGCTTTTCGGAATGGGCAATGTGCTTACGTAATTATTATTTTCGCTATTTCTCACTCTTTCTCCTGCATAAGCCGTACAGGATCAACACCCAAGGCCTGGGCCAGCAAAAATATAGACTCCATATTAAAGGGACCCTTGCCACATTCAATATCTGAAACGCGCGCCCTTGACATTTTGGCTTTCTCCGCCAGCTCGCTCTGTGTCAGACTCAATGCCCTGCGATAATACATAATGTTCAAGCCAATAGTTTTATATTTTTCTTCAAACAAACTACCACTCCTTATCTCTCCCCTCTATTATGCACTAAAAAAGTACCTCTTGCTGTGCTTTAAATTTTATATATGTGGAATATATTTGACATGAATTTTGCAAGCTTACTTGACCACCGCCTACATTTAGTATAAGATGAAGCAAGAAATAATAATACCATAATAAAATTTCTTTTTTGTGATATTATAATGACGAAAAAGCAGATGCCGACAAAACATCAGCATCTGCTAGCAACATAAGATTTTAGATTTTTGCGAGGTTATACCTATGACGACAATGCAACGCGCCTTTCCGGCGCCAGTGATTCCCAAATTTTTCACCAATAATATCTGCGGCAATTATCAGATTCGCCGCTTTTTTAACGGTCAGGACGACTTTATCTGCGCCCAAGGTCCCTTTCGCACACAAACCGTTGCTTCTCAAAGCGAGGAAGGTGCGGCAGCTTCTTCCCTGGCTATAGCCTTCGCCAATATTGACGAAAACGATAAAAAGCAGGTGCTTGCCTTCTGCAATGCCTATGGCCTGCCCTATTCTTCGCAGCGCTGCCTTGGGAAACGTGCACACCTTGACGACGAAAATCACTCTATGCTCATCAACGATTTCAGCTTTATCGACGACACCCTGTATCTGGGAGATGTCCTTGCAGAAAAAGACTATGCTGGCACTGACGCCGAAGTTTCCCTGCAATACACCCTGTTCGAGATAGACGAAATAGACATTATGAGCCTGCGTCTTTTTGCCCGCTGCGTCAAAATCGTCCGCAGCCTACTTGTCATCCAAAGCTATCTCTTCAGACATGAAGGGACGCAGGCAGGCGTTATCTATGCGCTTGCCTACCTGCTGCATTACAGCGCACGTGGCATTCACTACCTGCTGCCGCGCATCAAAACCCCTACGCTCAGAACTGCAGAATACTTTGCTACACACAAGCGAATTTCGCACACGCAGCTGCTCAAGAATATCCGTAAAACAGATGCAGACTACACCTGCAGGCTGCAAAACTTTCTCACCATTGTAGACAAGCATATGCTGCACACGCTTGATGATTATGACAAGGACCTGCTGACGAAGAAACAGCTTACTGCTATAATTCTCGCTGAAGATATTCCAAGCATAAGCCTTGACCACACTTTTGCCAGACGCGTCCTGCTCGACATCATCAACGATAATATCTATACCGCCAGACCGCAAATGGACCTGGCGCAAGAAAAATTTACCAGTCTTTGGCAATGCAGCTATCTTATGCAGGCAATTTATCTTGATTTGTATCAGCTGCTGCTCAATCCGGGCGAATACCATCGCTGCGCCAACCCTGAATGCAGCAATTATTTCCTCATCAGCGGACGCCGCGCAGACAAACGCTACTGCTGCAATCGCTGCGCTTCGAAAATGGGCAAACAAGGCAAAACATACAGACCGCATAAAGAGAAATGAGAAATAAATTTAAGCAACAAAAAAATATCCGCAACTGTGCGGAGGAAATCGTCTTGATTGGACTTGTATATACTTAATCAAATGCCCGTTATCTGCTATGTTGGCTGATAACAGGCATTAACTTTTTGATTGAGCGAACAGTCGCCTAGGTGCGCCTAATAATGTATGCCCAATAGTCGCTTCTCTTCTGTCTGCCCTAAATTATCTTAGTCACTAATAGGAAGTTCTGTTTTACAGTGTCACGCTTACTTCTTTTGTTCTGTAAACTTATACTTGCCTTTACCTTGCCCGATGACCGCTTCAATCACTCCTGCTTCTTTTAGTTTATTTATGAGATTACCGGCAGCAGTAATAGAGATGTTTACAATGCCTATTATATCATTACGTCCAAATACACCATCGAAGCTCATGTAGGCAAACAGTTTTTTTGCGTTTTCCTTAGTATTCTTGTTTGCGTTCAAACTGTCAATCTCAGCTTCAATTAAAAGGTTTTCAGAAGCAATTAACACCTTTTCTCCGTCAACTGCAACTTTTTTCGGGTCAATTAACACATTTTCAATTGGAACTTTGTAATTCAGATTGTAGAGCGTAGCAAAAAATGATTTGGGTGTCGATCTGAAAATCGGCTCGACTTCGGGACGGTAATTAACCGCATGACGATAATCTGCCTTGATCTTCTTGAAACCGCTGCCACGACGCTCCATAAAGTGCATACGGCTGAAAATATCAGCAATCACTGGATTACGGCGTTTGGATGCTACATTGTCCATATCAAGCTCTTGTACGATAGAGCCATCAAACATACCGCCTGGGGAATATACTTCCATGCGGTTATCGAAAATATCAATGTGTACCTCGCTGCCGATCTCCATATAGTCACGATGAATCAGCGCATTGACAATTACCTCATGTACTGCCTGTTCGGGGTATTCGGGCATCTCCACTCGTCCATTGCCAACCTTTTTCCACCTTTTCTTGGTATTGTTCTTAACGAACTCGATGCCGTTCTGCAACAAAGATACCAATGAACCGCTGTATTCCTTATCGTCAAGTGCTTCCATAATACCTGAGGCTTTGTTCAAGCCATACCAACGGGTACAGAACAGGCGAGAGTGCCGCATCGGAGATTCATCCGCCAACAACATGCCTGCGTTGGTTAGCATATTGTTTTCGTCAACAAGCTCAAAGGAAATAAAATCGGAATCCGTTAACTCTGTACCTGTTCTCATACGATAAACAGAGCGCAGCTTTGTAAAGGCAAGCGATTCAAATGAATAACGCGTAGAAAGACTGTCAAAAGACGTATTGCTTCCACGCAAAACAAGCCGCTTCAAATCTACAGCACTTGCAGGGACACTCTCATTGCCGATGCGAACATAAGCTATCCTGTTACCATCGCCTGTATAGTAATAAGGAGTTTCCTGCCCTGACGGAACTCGCAATAAAACGAACTCTTTGCCGTCCTCTGCGTGGATGTTCAAAATCACTTGTGGGGCAGGATCCATTTTAGTTTTGATAGCTTCGCTAATCTTTTCAGATACGCCCTTTGCATCATCTAACCCGACAAGAACTTCATCGTTGGACACACCGAAAAACAATGCTCCACCAATCCCATTGGCAAATGCGCTTACGCTTTTTAACCAACTTTTAGGCTTGCGTTCTTCAAGCATTTCTTTCTTATCATATTCCGTAGCTTCACCTATGAAATCAGATAATTTCATATTGTTAATACCTCGTTTCATTTCCTATCGTTTCAGAGAGTGCGCCCGAAGCACACGCTATCGGTTTTACATTTCTGCGTTTAGCTCCTCTTTTCTCAATCTTACCCTTAGCCATTTATCAATCCTCCATGAATAAACGGTATTGCGCCATAGCGGCCTAAAAGATAACCTTTTTCCACCTTAGTATCTTTACGTATTGAAAAATCATGCAGAGAAAATAAATCCGTAGCTGCTGTCAAATTATCTTTTTCTGTAAACCATATCTGATCTCTACGAAGAATATCTAAATCAAGCAGATTAGTATTATGAGAAGTAAAAATAAGCTGTGCACCATTAGGATTAGTATCGCTATTATTGAACAGCATTACCAGATGTTTGGTTAGCAGCGGATGCAGATGAGCATCTATTTCATCAGCTACCAGCAAGGTCCCCTGCTCCAAAGCTTTCTTGATAACCCCTATAAGCTTAAAATAGCTGTTTGTCCCATCAGATTCCTCAGCCATATTAAGCACATAAGTATTCGTTTCACCAGTATCATCTTGAACTGTATGCACCGTTTCTACATTCAGATAACTCATTGCTCCTTTAGAAAATTTCAGCAAAGGATCTATATCTCTAACCTGTAATGATTGAATATCAAAATCAGCTACCTTCAGCATAGAAGCTATTGCACTGCGATAATCACTATCCTTAAGCTGCTCTGCATTAACACCATACGCATCTGCTACTGAATTTTTAGTAATAATCTGGCACGAAGCAAACCACTCCAAAACAGGTATTACCTTGCTATAGCTCCAATTTGAAGCAACAGAAAGATATAACTTATTTGCTGATGTACGCTCTTTCAGCACCGTCTGCTCCTCTATATCGCTCGTAAAACGGTACTCAGAGCAGTTGTTCCGCTCAAATATAAGTGCTTGCCTGCCGTTAGGATAATAATATAAGTATTCTTCTACTACTTCCTTATCCGTAACAGCAAAACCATAGGTATATCTTATACCTTGAGCAATAAAGATAACCTCAAATCTTGTCGGATGGCTTGGGGTAAGCTTGTCAAATTTAAAAGGAATACGCTCAATGCTCTTATGCAGCTGTTTTTCGTGCGAAGTCAGAACGTAATTAACCATAAACCAAAATGCATTAAGGACATTTGACTTACCAGACGAATTAGCTCCATAAATAACAGAGGATTTTAGATACCGTTTGCCTTTATCCTCAATCAAAGCTTCTTCATGCTCATTATCCTTGCTTGCTAGCATAGACAAGACGATTTCTTTTTTTATGGACAGATAATTCTCCACGCTAAACTGAATAAGCACAATTCTCACCTTCAAAACACTCTATACTATAATTATAGAGCTATTTTTGTGAGATTTCAACTAAAATAGTATGTAAATCTACAGTTTTTCCTTTATTGTCCTGATTAATACATCACTTATTTATTAATCAAACTATTTACAGTGATCAGTAGTATATATATGATTACCTCTCAGACTAAAAACAGTATTTCCGTTTTTATTTTCTACTCACTTCGATTAGATACTATATTCTGGAAATTATCAACGGATTTTTCGTTTTTATTTTCTATCATGTTTTTTCTAGCAAAACAAAAAAGCTCTCAGATTTCTCTGAGAGCCGATTGCCATAGTTGGCGGAGTGGGTGGGATTCGAACCCACGCACGGGGTAAACCGTCTAACGATTTAGCAAAAATGCCCAAGCTACAATTTGTGGTACTTATATTAAATCTACCACTACATATAGTGTTTGTCCACTGTAAAATTCTCTTAAAACCGTTCTGATTGCACCACAAATATATGGAACAGAGAGGAACAATAATAGGAACAACAGAAACAAAAGGCACTTTATACCTTATATTTGTTATTTCAACAAATCTGCCAAACTGTACTCCCCCTTAGGAATATTAGCAACCCTGCGGTATTCTCTTATAGCATCAACTAAAATTTTAGGATTAGCAAAATAATCTTTTACAAAATCATATGCCTTTACATTACCCATGCGCAAATCCATTTTGCAAAAATCACTAGGTTTCTTCCCGGAACGCTTAAAGCGTTCATATGCTCCTTCATTATGAATAATCAGCATTTCAATCTCAGGAGCAGTAATCACGTTGACAACATCTATTTTATACGCATAAGCTTTGCTTAGCTTAAAGCTTTCTCTACGAGAATCCAAAATGCGTATAACAGAAATTGGTTCATCAAAGCCTTTGCGTAAGTATCTTTCTTCAAAATTTTTTGCGCTTCTGCATCTGATAACCCTTTCGTCCAGCATTTCCTCTCGTGTGAAAATCAACAAATTATTATCAACCAAAATATCCATAATTGCTGACTCAGCAGAACCTTCACAGATACAAGCCTTATATTTTGCTAGTTTCATCTAACTGCCCCCTTTACTTTAGCGAAGCAGCTAAATTTTTCTTTAAGCGCAGATAAGCTTCATAGGCAGGTGTAGTTCCCTCAAGAAAGCCGCTCTGATAAGCATCACTCTTCTTTATATCATTGCGCTTTAAAATATAGCTTAAATTTTCAGCAGTAATACCATTACGGTTCCTTACAATATAAATAGCATCATTTCTATCATATTCGTCAAGCAATTCCGGATAGTGGGTCGTAAAAATCAGCGTACTGCCATTTTTATTCAGACTGCTATCCATGAAAAAGCGCATCAATGTGACAACTATCTCTTTGTTAAAATGATTTTCAAGCTCATCAATCAAAAGATAGCCTCCTGATGTCAAGACCTCTTTGACCATAGAAAAAGTAATAATGCCCTTTATTGTACCAGAAGACAGATATTGTTCAAGCTCTACCGCGTTATTTAAAATAAGCTCTTCCTCTCCCTTAAACTTCAAATGAATTAACGCCTTATCTTCAATTTTTTCAAAGCATAACTTTTCAATAGTAGGATCAAGGAATGTAATGACTTCTAACGGAATATCATCAGTAAACGGAAGAACATTAATGTTGGTATATGAAAGCAGGCTAAACACATCTATCCTATCATTTGTTTTTTTATTATGAGCTATGATAAAACTTACGTCATCGGGCAGATAAGCCTCATCTGTATTTCTGGCTGCTATTGGACGCAGGCCAGAAAAATCAGTAAGGTATTTTTTAGATTTAACGCTGCTGACAGGCTTTTCCCAAAGCTTTTCTTCAACTATAGAATACACATATCCCCCTGCTTTAGCTTTTTTAGATTTAACAACAGTTTCCAGACAACAAATATTACGCTTGTTATCAAAAAAGCAAATTTTAAACGACGCATTCTCGCAACCGCCAAGAATATTCCTCGACTCAACATGATTGATAGGTTCATTGCGCAACATATTCAAGGCTAAATTGATTACTTTCAATACAGAAGTTTTGCCAGAAGCATTAATACCAATAAAAGCACACGCTGTATGCAAATAATAATTAGGTTCTATCTTATAAAGCTTTTCTTTGTCATATTCATTCACACGCTGTTGTGTATAAAATAACAAGTCTAACTCCTTTTTAAACAAAGGTAGACCATTCACAGTTATCCGCAGTATTTTCATTGTATCATCTCCAGCTAAAAACGGTTTTTTCGTTTTTATTTTCTATTGATTTCATTATATACCGTCTTCCAGAAATTATCAACGGTTTTTTCGTTTTTATTTTCTACGCAATTTTAATCAGCTAACTTTTTAGCAGTCCAAGCGTCAACATTCTTCTTATCACCAGATATACCCTGCGCTTTATCTTCAGCAGCATCATAGATAATAGCAAGCACATGCTCATTATCTTTCAATGCTAAAAGTCCAATTTTACTAGCGTTATAGCCTGCTATTTTTAATTTAATCGTTTTTCCGTTAATATCAGTCCCAATCTCCGGCATCTCTTGTAAAATCATTTGATATACTGTACGCTTCGTCATTAGTTTAGTAATGGCCTCTATATGGTTCAATGCCATATTATCGCTAGATTTATCTAACTCACTATAGTCAACAAATTGACTACGGTATTTTCCCGTTTGTTGATACATATACCATAACCCCACAGGATTACACTGCAATGCAAGATGTGCTGATGGAACAAATCCATATTTAGATTCAGCTTCATCAAATTTAGTATTTGACTTAAATTGATATGTTGGTGCAACTACTTTATCATCATTCAAAGGTACTTCTATATCAATTACATCATCATTATTTTGTACTTGAACCGGATTGAAAGTTCCTTTTTGCATAATAAATTTTTTACCATTTTCATCAACTGCTTCTAACTTTCCACCTTTAACCAATTCACTAATTTTTCTTAGCTGCATAGAGAAGCTTCCACTACAGGCTTCTTTATTCGAAATCTTTAATGTTGTCATTTTTATTTTCTCCTTTAATATAATACACCATAATACACCTATCATAGTACCATAGCTTTTAGATTCAGACGATCATTATTTGTCAGGCTTATGATATAAATAAAAGTATAGTTTCATTTCATATTGATACTTTTATTCACTATAATAATATATAATCAAAAACTCTTTGTTTTTCTAATTTTATCGGTAATTATATATCCCGATAATCAAAATCCCAAAAACGACGCAACAGCTTTAACTCCCGAAGAAATCGTACTACATGCACTTTTGACTCCTGAATAAACTGCCCTGCCTACACTTTTTACAGTAGAAACTGCTGCCTTTCCAATTGCTTTGGCCCCTTCATATACGCATTCACCAATTTTACTGCCAGCAAGCGAGCCTACTATCAAACCTAAGGTTCCAGCTACAACTGCTCCTACAGGATTTGCTATCATAGCTGCGGCTATCAGACTACCATTAAGTGCACCCAACGATCCGCCTATTGTAGCGCAGCTTACTCTGCCGACCATATCCACAGCCTTCAAACCACTAATTTCACCTGTAATATATTTGTAAGCAATTTTAGCATTTTCCACTGCCAGGCATGCTATTGTTGCAACCTGAAAGCCTGGTATGCCTTTAGGTATCATTCTAAGCATACCTTTTTCAGCCGCAACTTTCAGAGCACCTGCCGTTGCTGTTTTAGCACCTGCATCTGCTCCTGTTTTCAATGCCAAGGCCATAGTTTCCGAAGCACTAAGCTCATCACCATTTATCTTGCGTATAGCTATATCTAAGCCTGCTGTAAACACCGCAGCACCTGCACCGGCATAAACTGCCTGCCTGCCTAAATTGTATGCTAAATCCTTAGTATTGTAAGTGTTCCAGCTATCGCCTTTATAGTTTTTGTTTTTCAGTAATTTTTCACGTTCTTTAATAGTACTTTCCCTGCTGATTTTATCAGATGTAATATCATCAGTATTAGAGCCGCCAATATAACCTTTAACTTTACTGCGTGGGAATTTAGCTGCAACGGCTTCTGCCTGTTCATTAGGTACAACCTTTCCCTGTCCGACATAATTGCCATGCTTAAACGCCTTAACTGTTTCATTGGCATCTTTGCAGAATTTAACCTGATCACGCTCAATAACACGCTTCCCGTCAAAAATTTCAATATCCACAGAATTTCGTGCATAACCATCAACAGGTTTTAATACTTCTGCTCGCAAAGCAGACCCTCTTAACGCAGCATTTCTATTAAAGGAATTTGCTAATGCTTGTTCAGCGATAAAACCATGCAGATTAGGATTTTGGTTAAAATTGCCATCTTTTGTCAACACAGTAAGCAGCATATTTTTATTATTTTCATCTAAAACCCTATCAATTTCTGATAAATACTCACCATACTGAACTACTGACATACCTGTACATGCTTTTGCAAGTTCGTCAGCAAGCCATTTTTCTTTTTTGCCTCCCTCGTCACAGTATTTATTGATAGTTGCCAAAGCATATGTATTTTCCTCTATAGTCTTTACAATTTCTTCGGCATAAGCTCTGCACTCATCCGCACTTTTTTCAGGCAGTTCTTTTTGAAATTCATTTTGCAACCAATCCTTATCACTCATATCAACAGGCTTGCTGTCATAAGACTGTGCAAAACGCTGCATAATGGGCTGTAATGCGTCCGCATCATGTTCTAATAATTCTTTGCCAAGCTTTTCGGCTTCTTGAGGAGTAATAGAAGTAAGCTTTTCAGCCTCTTGAGAAGTAACAAAATCAATTTTTTCAAGCTCTTCGTCTTGCTGTTTAAAAACAGCAAAATTATTTTGATCTGCACTCATATGCTACCTCCTTTATAGCTCTTGCCATAGCACTTGCTATATGTCCTCTCTGTTCCTCTGACTTATTAGTGGTATCCCCCTTAGATGCCTTTTTAAAATTATTATTTTCGTAGAATTCTTCAATTTTAGCCAAATTATCTTTCAATGTAGCCTTTAATGAACACGTATCGTTAACGGCATACAAAATATCTTCTGTTGTAAGCTGCTTTTTATTATTCACAAAAGCACTCTCAACACTATCTTTTACAACACTTTCTATATCAGAACCACTGAATCCATCTGTTTTATCAGCCAATTTATTTAAATCTATCTTATCTCCTAACTGTTTTCTCTTTTTCAAATGAATACTAAAAATCTTCTTACGTTCATCTTTATCAGGTAAAGCTACATAAAAGGTCTGATCAAATCTACCCTTACGTAAAAGCTCCGGTGGTAACGCAGCAATGTTATTAGCTGTCGCAACAACAAAAGTCATACTCTTTTTCTCCTGCAGCCATGTCAAAAACGTACCAAATAACCTTGTTGTAACTTCACTGCCATTTCCCATACCAACACCGGCAAACGCCTTTTCCAACTCATCTATCCACAGCACACAGGGCGAAATAGCTTCTGCCAAAGCAATAGCCTTGCGCATATTAGCCTCTGATTCGCCTACATACTTACCCATTAAGCGTCCCAAATCCATGCGTACTAATGGCATTTCAAACAACGAAGCTACTGCCTTGGCACTTAAAGACTTGCCACAACCAGGCATACCTGCAATTAATACACCTTTAGGAAAATCAACACCAAATGCTTGAGCTTTATCGATATCTTTAAAGATGGCAGCCTTACGCTTCAACCAGCTTTTCAATACCTCCAGTCCGCCAATATCATCAATACTTTCTTCAACGCGTATCATTTCTAAGATACCTGATTTTTTTATCATCTGGTTTTTTTGTTCAAATATAAGTTGCAAATCACCACGATTGATTTCCCCATCTTCTGCTAACGCAAGTGCTAAAATATTTTTGATTTCATACTCGGACAAACCTTTAAAAGCATCTGCAAGCTCTGTTATAAGTTTATCAGACGGCATAGCTGCTTCCTGTTCCTCTACAAAATCAGATATTATTTTTTCAATTTCTTGACGATCAACAGCATCCAGTTCTAATAAAGTAGTCATGCACTCAAGCTCTTTAGGCAAAACACATACAGGACTTACAATAATCACACAGCAATCCAGGCTTGTATTAATTTTTTTCACAAATTCTTTCAATAAGGCTATCACCATAGTATCTTCAAGATACTTATGAATATTTTTGAGAACCAGCACTCTATTATCAAAAGAATCTTCCTGCGTAAGCACCATATGCAATAAATCTATTAAAGACATCTCTTGGCTGATTCCTTCTTCTTTACAAGTAAAGCCTGTTGCTTCTGACCATTCTATAATAGCTCTGCCTTCAGCAGCTTCGCTAATAACGCGGTCGCATTTTTCTTCTTCGAAAGAAGTAATATACAATAAAGGAAAGCCTGCATTCATATATCTTCTAAGCTTTTCATTCAAATTATGCATAACTCCACACCTCCACATTATTTTTACAAGGAAAATTCTTTGCAGCCATCACTATAATTCAAAACCTCTACTAAATCAGCGCTATTATTTATGACCTCACTATTTTCGCAGCCCAAAAGAAATACTTTACAGCCATTACTAAATTCGTAAGTCACTGAACCGGCACCATCGAATTTAATATTACGTTGCTTGATTTCATTCTCTATATCACATAAGTAATCCATATCACTGCATTGAACAGTCAATTGAGATTCACACTTACTTACAAAAATGTAAGTCTTATTTTTAAATTTAGTATCAATATTAAATTCATCACCATACAGATAAATTACCTGCTTATCATCGCCATTTACTATTTTCTTTAATTCTTCTTGAATAAAAGCTACACCAAATATCTCACAAAGTAAGCTTTTTATGTTATCTGCAGCATGTGTAGCATCTATAGCTGCTACCTTTTGTGCTTCCTTGTTACAATTTCTTGATTTCAGCCATTTTTCAAGCTTGCCATCATTATAGTATTGGAATATACGTTCCAACTCAAAATTCTCACGAAGTTCCTCAAGAGTACCTACATTTCTACCAGATAACTTTAAATCAAATCTTATCTTCTTAACCATTTTAATCCTCCATTTTATTAATTTTATTATTGTATTCTACATAGTATGCTTCATATCTGTTTGGATCATATTTTTCATTAAGCAATTTAAAGCTTTCTATCTTATCCACCCTAAACCATTCCGGAATATTATTGTCCGTTGCATCTCTGAAAGCTATAAGATAGAAATAGAAATCAAAAAAAATAAAAGTGTAGGGAATAACAGGACATTCCTCTATATCGCCATTCTCCTTCACATAAGATATAGTTATTTTCAAATGTCTTCTAATTACCGCTAACAAATCTTCTAACATTTTAAGAATTGCATTTCCATGACTAGGAGAAACATAAGCATCAAGCTCTTTATAGCACTCATCAACAGCTTTTCTTCTCTCATCTGGTACTACTGCCGCAAACAGTGATCTAGCTAATCCATACATTTCATCTTTACGTAAAGCTTTAGCCGGTAAAAGAACTTTCAACAGTGTAACAGCCTCAACAGCACTCAAACCATTATTCTCATGCAAATGTATCCCTTGCATATAATAGAAATTTTCAGTCTTATCAAACTTTATTTCTGCTGCTGAATGTACTTCAGCTAATATATTACGGATATTTTCTATATCTCTTTCAAACGTTCTGTCATTAATATGATGCTCCTCTACAAAGTCGGCTTTATTAACTTTTTTGCCACTTATAAAAGCATTGAACAACAATAATTCTCTTCCGGCTTTGTCCATATTATTATCTCCCCCTTCTGAATCAATTATAGCAACCGTAAGCGACACAAAATGTCTCTCTTGGTTGCTATAAAAACAAAATAATATATTTTTTTGCTGTATCCTCTTAATACAGATTCTCGTAACTCAAATTCGTCAGAATATCTATAACTCAAAGTACTATCATAACCCTTCGTTATCCATAAGAATACCAGCATCAATCTCAAGTGCGTCAGCAATCTGATATAATATCGCAAGAGAAAAACTGTTCCCTCTATTTCCTCTTTCTATCTGCCCCAAATAAGCAACACTCATACCAATCCGCTGTGCAAGTTCAGTTTGCGTATATCCTTTTTTCTTTCTATAGTACGCTATTTTCAACCCAATATTCCTATAGCGCATTGCAAACATCTCGACCACCTCAACAATAATTTATATGTATCATTTTAGCAGTTTTTAACACTGATTTTTTAGGTGTATAGTCCGCTATTCTATGTGTATAGCCCGTTTTGCTATACTGGTACATTTCCTTGGTTTACAAAAAAATTTAGCAGCAGAAGCTTCACGCTCCTGCTGCTATTCTAAGCACTATTAACTTATGCAGCCTGAGCTGTCTGCTTCTGGCAATCCATGCACAATGCTCTGCCGAAATTTTTCATTGAATACTGCATAACTTTCTCAGAAATATTTGCTCCGCAGCAATCACATATAAGTTTAATTTCTTGATTTCCTTGACTACCCTTTTGCTTTAAAACCTGTTTTTGCACTGTTGCTTTACCTATAGCGCCTTCATCAGTCTTGCTGTCTGCTTCCGGATCATCACCTGTCGCAATACAAAGACTCATCATATAGGCATACTTGATAGCTGCTGTTTGCGCCTTCATAATCGCTTTATCTCCAGCGTCCTGCCCAGAACCAAAACCCTGCAATACTATTGATTCTCCGCTGTCTGAATCAATAAGCTCTATCTTTACGCTGATTGTCGCCAAATGCTCCTTATTGCCTTTAAGGTTTACTACGTCAACCACAGAATCCAAAGCAGGCGTAACGACACTAGCAAGCTTATTCTTTGTCAATGCTTCATTCACCTTGCACAGAACATCTTCTGCTGTCGCATACTTGTACTGGTGATAGCTGTTCAAACCATTCTTACAAACATGGCTGCACTCGCTCATAACAGCAACTAATTTCTTCGCAATCTTTGCTTTTTCCATGATTCAATACCCCTTTCTGATAATCATATGGCGCAGAATTTCATCCGTAAGCTTCGCTACGCGATCAAGCTCTCTGATAACTATCTGTTTACCCTTAAACGAAAGCAACACGTAAACACCGCTGCTAAAGCCATGAATCTCATAGGCAAGCTTTCTTTCACCCCAGTAATCAACGTCTTTAATACGTCCACCATTATCAGTAATCACCTTTTCAAGTTTAGAATTAACCTGCTTGCTGATTTCTTGCTCAGCAGGTTTTACAATATACATCATTTCATAGTTTAAATCCATAGTTGTTCTCCTACAATTGCATATAAAAATAGCAGGACTATATTTCACGCCCTGCTAAAAGTGAAATTCAAGCAGCCTTACCCTGTATCTTTTCCTTGAGCATTCTGCCATAAGGACAGTTTTCTGCAACAGCACAGTAGCCAAGACATTTCCTGTCATGCCAACGCTCCTTTGCTGTACATACTGGTGGTAAAGCATTATTATCTAACGCAGCTTGTAAACGCTTTGCCTTTTCGCTTACGTAAATCTTCACCCAGCGGTCAGAAATTTTATTGATAGGAATGATATAGGCAGGCTTACTAATATTGCGTTCCGAAGCAATACGCAGGTTATAGTCCCTGCAAAGTGCTTGTATCTTCATACTATCTACTTTAAAGCCTCTTGCTTCAAGCAGCATACGATAATAGTTAAGCTGAATTGCCCAATCCAACAGATGCTTCACTCCATCCATACGCCATTCTTTACGTGTTTTCGGCTGACCTTTTCTCGCACCTGTCTTATACACTTCCCCTGTCAACACATCTACCTTGTAATAACCTAATGCACGCATAAGCTTATAAGAAGACGTAACCTTAAAATCACCTAAAGTCGCATCATCGTAATCGGCAATCTGTCCATATAAATCAAACTACCCCGAAGTTATATCATCAGCAAGCCGTTCTTCGCTAAGCATGTTGCCTTCCGTATGCGCTTCATTGATAGTATGTACAGCGGTGCCATGAAGGGCGTAGAGCTGCTGCTGTGGATTAACTGCATACTCCGTAGTTTGCTTGAGATAAGTTTCTCTCGTGCCACAAAGCAATTCCGTTACCGTAGCTTTTGGCAGCTTTCTATCCAAAGCTGCTGCAACAGCCCTAAGCGTAGGCAAAAACATACATCTTTCAGTATGAGGACACTGATTAAGGCACTTTAAAACAGGCACACTGCTCCCGTCAGAGCAGATAAATTTTGTAGCAGGCATCACGCAGCACTCCTTTCTTTCAGTTCGTAATCATATTTCACATGAGTAATATAGCAATACGCATCTGCTTTTAAGTTCTTCATAATTTTTCTTTCCATAGTCGGAAAATCATCTAAATTGCTTACTGTTTTACTAAGAAAGTACCTGATATACTCCAGTAAGTCATCATAGGTTTTGAAGTATTCCACTGTCGATTCACCATCTTCAGCATAATCCAGCTTGTACTGCTCATTTACAAAAACGCCATTGTAATCATTAGTAATGTAAATTCCGTCTTCGGATGCATCGGCAAAATAGATCAGCTTGATTTTATCTGCATATCTTTCACACAGAAGCTTTTGCAGGCTTTCTACATTCGGAGTCCATGCAGTTTCCGTTTCTGCCTGAAAAAAGTAAAAGCTGTCCTGTTTGCTGATAATCCCATCACAATCTACAATCATGTCGCCTTTGTCAATATTCTCTAGCTCTACATCTTGATAACCATGTGCTAAAAACAGCTGATAGATATATGAAGCATACAAATCATCGTGACACGCACGAAATTTGTTAAAGAAGCTCTGGAGCAGCTTTTTATCCCGGCTATAAAACCACACCATATTATTGCACTCATTAGCCATAATCGAATCCTCCTTAAAATTTTGCAGACAGCCCTAAGCGAGCTGTCTGCCTTTCTATTTTTATGCAGCAGCAGGTAAAAGCAATAAGCCCTTTTTCGCTGCTCTGTCCACACCCTCATCAAGCAGTGTTCCACCTATACGTTCCAGCTCAGTAGCACGGTTATAATCTGCTACGTCCTGTGAACTGCGGGTAACAGCGTTCACCAAGCCGAAATGCGAAAAATCGTTGCCCATAATAAAATGACGCAGGATAGACGCACGTTCAAGCTTATTTAAGACATACCTGTCACCCAATACTTCTACTGTCTGCACAGGATTGTCGCAGGTCTTGATGTCCATAGCTGTACGCATCTTATCTACTGTCAGCATGAACTTTGCTTCATCTACCGCTGCACTAACAATATCCTGCACCTTCATAAAATATGCCTTGTCGTCAGCAGCCAATGTTTCATCAGAATACAGTTCATACGCATTATCCGTATCCTCGACCTGTCTACCGGTATGATACTTCTTGTGCGCATAGTCTTTGCTGATCATGCCATTTTTACAAATCAGGCGATATACCAAAGGCTCAACCTTCAATGCACCCAAGCCAATCTCACTGTTAGAAACCACAAAGCCTGCCTGCACGATATCGCCAGGTACGATTTCGGTTTTCATTGTTTTATTAATAACCTTCAGATATAAGTGAGTTTCCGTAATATCTGCGCTCACCACCTCGCAGCCTTTCATCTGTGAAATTACAGGCAACACATGGTCTACAAGCTCCAGATTGTCCAGTCTGCGATAGCGGTCACTCAAAAACGCTCTGAGTCTGCCATCCAAAGTACGCAGCATACGCTTTTCAGGATTCTTCGTCAGCCAGCCATTAACATTTTCATCGAGCAGCACAGGATATTCTGCACGCATACGCTCATAATACTTATAGGGAATGCCAAGGCGTTCTGCAAGCTGGCGGTGCGCAATCTCTCCCAAGCGATAAGAAAGTACGTCGTCACCAGTAGCAACACTTATCATCGTCACACCATTAGTACTGTTTACTTTAAGGCTGCGTGTATCTGCAATCAGGTCTTGACGCGCTTCACGCTGACGTTCCAGCTCCTCATAAAGATTTTGAATAGTTTTGATTCCTTGTTTCATTTTGTGTTCCTCCTAATTTTTTGATATAGATTTGGTGTATATGATAAATAGGCTCACGCCAGTTCAAGCGTGCTCCTAGGATTTTCGGCACATAAAAATAACCGCTAGTATTGCTACCAGCGGTCAATCTTATGTTCCTATGTTCCTTTGCAAGGGCACTGTGATATATTCACAGGCTCATACACCATAATAATATATCATTGAAAAGAAAGACTATGACAAAACTACTTACTGAACCCTGACTTTACTGTAATATATTCAACCACAGCTCGTTTGGTTATCTTCCATTTACCTTTGATGCGAAAGCCTTTCAGCTCTCCGATGTTTAAAAGCTCATATACGCTGTTACGCCCTATGCCCAACATCTCCATAACATCATCTATGCTTAACATATCACCATATTCCTCAAACATTATTACCCACTCCTTTCGCAGATTATTTTCTAACAAGTGACTTGTTTACATCATATGTTAGTATTCCTATACAACTATACAGCGCATAGTTTTTAAAACTACACTAATACAATATGTTAAGCAATAAACAGTTATAATTTCTTATGAGATGCCATACGCTCAGCATAAGCAACTAAGCTTGTGTACGTAATAAAATAATCTCTTCCTCTTTTATAATACTCCACTTTACCAGTCCTAATCAGTTTATAAATTACACCAGAGCTGCAGCTCAAAGCATATGCAGCATCAGTAACGCGTAAAGCTATTTTATTCATTATAGCCACCTCCAAAAATTAATTACATATATGTTAGTTAAGAAGAAAGCAAACAAGCTGATTTGATTTTATATGATTTTATTTTATATCTTTTAATAACATATATAGTAATCCAGATACAAGATGCGGTGACATAGGTAGTTATATATGTATAAGATAGAGAGAAATATGTAAGATAAAGAGAAATGAGATGTAGCAATGTATAAGTGGTAGCTTCTACACCCACAACCCCAAACTATAATTAACAGTAGTAATCTTTTACTAGTTACGCATCTGTACAGCAAAAAATAATCGGAGGTACTTCAAATGTCAAAATCTACTATTGAAAAACAAATTCACAACAAATACGACAACAAACAGCGTAAATCTCAAGAGAAGAAAACTGAACGATTATGCTTTCGAGTATCACCAGAAACAAAAGGAAGCTTTACAAAGCTGCAAAAAGAAACTAACCTTCCCCAAGGAGCTTTGCTTGAATCATTAATCAGTAATAATCATTTACCTATAATTCAAAACGGTTCTCTCATTGCCAAAGAACTCGCAGTAGTAAGCCAACAGCTTAATACTGTTAATATGTGCATCCGCCAAGGCAATAATGGTTTATTAATAGATCAACTCCAGCAAGTTAATATTACCTTGAATAACATCCAAAAATTATTGTTACAAGCTGTGGGAGGAATTAGAAATGGCAATCTTTAAAATTGAACCTCATGAACAATACACGCTTAAAGGTATGCTTGATTATATCAGTGATTCCACTGTCCACGATAACCAAATATTATTTACAGATGCGCTTTATGCTATTAATACAAATCCATTATACGATATGATGATAATCAAACTCCTGAATTGCAAAACTGCCGGCGTACAGTACAAGCAAATTACGTTATCCCTCAACGAAGAAGAATCAGAACGGCAAACAGATTTCATTTGCTTATGTCAAGAAGCTGCATTGCTGCTTTGCAATTATACACACTGCCAGATTGCCTACGCTGTACATGGTAACACTGATAATCTCCATACACATTTTATTTTAAACTCTGTAAGCTATCTTGACGGACACAAGTTGCATCTAGGCTGGCATGATACAGTTTACCTAAAGAATACAATAAATGAACTGCTGCAAAGATATAACTTCAGTTTAATTGTAAGCAAGGAATAAATAAGTAGATAACTCTCCAGCTAATAACGCCAACTTTCGATTTTATATGCCGCTTTCCATAAAATATTTTCTGAATTAAGCTCATAAAATTGATTTTTGGCGTTTTTAATGTTACAATGAGCATGAAAGGAGTTGATTTCATGCTCTGCCAATTTTCATTTAAAAATTTCAAATCATATAAAGATGAAACAGTTTTTGATATGCAGGCAGCAAACCTACCTGAGTTTGCCGAAAATATTATTGACTGTAAGCCAGCTAGTAACCTTCTACCCGTAGCAGCTATCTATGGACCTAATGGTGGCGGTAAAACAAATATGCTGCAGGCTCTAACCTGCCTTATCTCCACCGTAGTAAAACCTATCTACGATATGGAAAAAACTCGTACTAAGCTTATAGTACAGCAAAAAGTATCTTGCACGCCTTTTCTGTTTGATGAAAAAACCTCTAGTGAGCCTACAGAATTCCTGCTTTACTTCCGTACCAACGGCTATGAGTACCGCTATTACCTTTCTATGCTTCATGATGAAATTATGGCCGAAGCACTGGACAGAAAAAAAATAGGCGGCAAACGCACCGCCCATGTTTTTGACCGAGAAGAAAAAGTTATTACTTTAGGCTCCAGTATAAACAAAGCATCAATAAATAGAGATGTAAATCCAAAAATGCCCTACTTATCGTTCTTGGCAATCAACTATGATATACCTGCTATCAATGATGCTCAAAAATGGTTTGAAAGCTGCATTATCCGCAGCTATGCTAATCCTGAAGCTGAATTACAGATAATGTTGTCTGATAACAAAACCATACGTTGGCAAATTATCAATGCTTTAAATGATATGGGTATTGATATCAACGGCTATCGCTACGACAACGATAGCAAACAACTCATCATGCAAAGAACGCTGCACGGCAAAACCTACGAGTTATCCTATAAAGATGAATCCGATGGTACTAAAAAGCTCATTGCTGCATTGCCGATACTACTGATGGCTTTAGCAGAAGGCAGACTGGCTGTTATTGACGAATTAGATGCCAAGCTTCATCCGAAGCTGCTGCGTTACATTATAGCTCTGTTTAAAAATCCTAAGCTAAATACGCATGGAGCGCAACTAATCTTCACCTCTCACGATATAGCAACTATGAAAAACACTGTTTACCGCCGTGACGAGATTTGGTTTGCCGCTGAAGGAGATAACCACAGCAGCGAGCTGTACTCGCTCTATGAAATCCGCAAAGAAAATAACGAGCGTATCAACAATACCGCAGCTTATGACAAGCAGTATCTTGAAGGACGTTACGGCGCAGACCCATACTTGCAGAATATGCTGAAGGATGGTGAATGGCAATGAGCTTAAAACCTCCGAAAAAAGGCGACTTGAAGAAATCCTGGCTTAAACCCAGACGTGATACTCCCAAAAAGATTCAGCCTGAGTATCATCTTATAACTACCGAAGGTATAAGCACAGAGCCAGCTTACTTCCAAGGTGTCAAAAACACTATCAACAGCAAATATCGTGGCAGAGTGCAGTTAGATATCATCGGTGTAGGTGATAATACTCTCAACCTTTTACAGAAAGTAAAGCAAAAAGTTGCCAAAAGCTCCAATATCTATAAGCACGTATGGATTGTCTATGATACTGACGATTTTCCTGCGCAAAACATTGATAAGGTTGTCGACCTTTGCCATACTTATAGTAACGAAGAAACTACTTATCACGCGCTTTGGTCAAATCAATGTATTGAACTATGGTTCCTGCTGCATTTCTCGTTTATTCACTCAAATTTACATCGTCAGGAATATTGGGCAAAGCTCAGTTCATGCCTGGTCAAATTAAACACAAGTGAATATAAGAAAAACAGGTCTGATATGTACCAGCTTTTGGAACCTTATATGGAGCAGGCTATTAGCAATGCCAAGAAGCTTGCCAATATTAATAAAGGCAAGAAGGCTTCTCAATCCACGCCGGGAACAGAGGTATATCGCCTAATAGAAAAGCTGCTTCCGTATCTGAAATAATAGATTTGCTGCTACGCCCCTTGGCATGAACTGCCAAGGGGATTATTTTATTGATTCACAAAGACTTTTCATACGATTTTACTTTTTTATAAAATGTAGAACTACTCATACCATATTTTCTCATCAGAGAAACAGCTGTAACCTTTCCCTCCTTCCAGTCCTCATAATCAGTTATCCAAGAATCTGGTAATTTTTTATTAGGTCTGCCAAATTTCACCCCTCTTTTATGTGCAGCATCTATCCCTTCACGCTGTCTTTTTCTGATATTGTCACGTTCGGTCTCAGCCATGGTGGCAAGCACTTCTATCAAAATATTGTTTACCATCTCCATGAGCATTTTCTGCAGCTTGCTATCATATTGACTGTAATCAATAAGTGTAGTAGGTAAATTCAAAATTCTTATCATTACGCCCTTTTCACGATAGTATTCCAGATTCTCCTTGATCTCATTTTTATTTCTGCCTAAGCGCTCCATCTCGTGAATATATATAGTGTCACCACTTCTGACCATATTTTTAAGTGTATTATACGCAGGACGATTAAAATCTTTACCTGAAAGCTTATCTGCGTATATATCTCGTTCATCAGGCACATATTGTTTTAAACTATCTATCTGACGAGCAAGATTTTGCTCTTTACTACTGACGCGAACATAGCCAAAAATTTTAGTAGTTACTTTTTCCATAAATTTCTCCCTTCATAAAATAAAGATGCTCGAAAAAGTTACTAGCAAATTCGAGCATCTCCATTATTAAAATATAGATGTTTAAGGACACTTTTCCTAAGGATTTTCATCATTGTAAAAAAGTGTACTTTTTCGTGGATTGAAATGAAAACAAGATAATGTAATACAATTACCCAGGATACCCATTTGCATTACGCAGCAGGATGCAAGATATCTTGTAAAGCATCTACGGCTCCCTGTTGAAGCTTTGGCACAACATGAGCATAGGTATCCAAAGTGATTCGAATGCTCTTATGTCCTAAGCGTTCAGAAATCGTTTTTATATCTACATTTTGTTCAAGAAGCCATGTTGCATGTGTATGCCTGCAATCATGAAAACGAAACTTTGAAGATAACCCTGATTTCCTGAGTAACTTCTTTTTAAAAATTTTATCACTAAAATAAGCTGGATCACAGAAACTGCCATCAGCATTTTCGATAATAAAATCATGGTTCTTCTCTAACCATCCATGCACTGTCTTCTTTTTTAAATTGTGCAACTGATATGCCTTACGCAACTCCTCAATCAAATTTTGCTCTACTAAAATAGTCCTCAAGCTAGTGCTATTTTTAGCTGTACGCTGAACTCGCTTTCCGTGCCTACTAGTAACAACTGTCTGCTTTACAGAAATAAGATTTTTTTCAAAATCTATTGCTGAATATTCCAAGCCAAAAATCTCACCTATACGCATTCCTGTAGCAAAAGCAATTCTAACCACCAAATAATCTCTACAGCTTTCTGCTTTTGCAACCTCTAAAAGTTTTTGATATTCAGCTACTTTGAAAACATTGATAGGTGTAGGTTCTATGCGTATTGGCTTAGTTAATTCAACTGGATTTTTCATTAATAATCCATCTCCCACTGCATATTTAAACACCATTTTAAGTAATCGTCTAATAGCGTTAACCGTGCGTGGAGCTAACTTTGAACCATCTACTTTCCCAGATTTACTCAACTTTACAAAGTACTCTTGTAGGCCAACACGAGTAAAAGCACTTAATTGGGTAGAAGCAAGATAAGGCTTTATATGGCAACGATAAGCACATTCATAACGTTCGTAGGTTTTAATCCTCACTGTACTTCTGACAGTATCCTCTAACCACTTATTCATATACTCCCCTAGTGTAATATCGTCATCTTCATTCTTGGGTAGTACACATCCGTGATCTAAATCTAATTTGAAATTTTGACCCTTTTCCAAAACTTCCTTTTTTGTAAGGCCAGTGATTTTTTTTCTTTTCGTTTTTCCAGTTTCCAAATCCTTGTAAGGGAACTGCCCTACAAATCTTTGCATACTTTTATCGAAATAAATTGTGCCTTCTCCAGCAACTCTTTTGGACATCTCTATACCTCCAATCTTTTTATCAAGCATCAATCAATATGCTCAAAGTTATAATATATAATTAATTTCGAGAATGTTGACATTGGTAGCATGTTGGCATAAGACCATTTTCTTGACAAAACACGCTTTCTTTATCAGTTAAAGCACGTCCACAAACATTACATCTGACACTGAAATCAAACAGCTGTCTCGGCTTTTCTACCTTCTCCGGATTCAGTTCGATATATTTTTCAGGACCAATAATCAACCTTCTTAGCAAATCAAAATTCTCATATTTTTCTAACATGCCATCATAAAATAGCCTCTCTTTTGTTTGAAAATCAAAACTATGACCAACATGATTAATGATTTTACCATCTTCTACTAACGCAATACCATAAATCAACATTTTATTCTTATACATTTTTATCCTCCAATCTTAAAAAACGAGCTATAAGCAAAATATCTTCTAAACTTTGTTCTTTAGAAGCATTTGGGAAATACGCACTAAAATCATCTCTGGCGCCACCCTCAAAACACTCTTTAACCCCATTTCCAACAAAAACACCACTATTAGCAATGCTTACAGGGAATCCATTGAAATCTTTATCCTGTTGATATGTAGCTATTGGTACATTATAAAGATATTCTTCACAATATACAGATGCTGGCATAGATATGTCACTACAAAGTTCTGCAGTTTCGCAAACTCCTACCTCTGCATCTTTTTTCTGTTTACGACAGCCTTGTAATAATGGATATATATCATTCTTGTCTAATACAGAATTAATATATTCGACTAATCTCCAAAATTCACGAGGACTTTCAGACATCTTCTTTTCCGTACTCACATTAAAACAATCTACTAAAATATGTGCATGAGGTCTATTAGGAATATTATCATGCACCGCGGCTATAATCTGATATTCTTTACCAAAAAATCCCGCTATTTCCTCAGTAACTTCAAGATAATTCTCCCACTGTAGTTCCTTTTTAGCTTTATATGATACAACTAAGTGTTTCAGCGGTCTACCAGCATCTTTGCCTGTACGTCTAGCAAAAAAGCCGAACTCATCAATGGGATTCTCAGACGAAACCATCTCAAAATACGTCAATGACTTTGTCGTAGCATCTTTACGAAGGACATATTCTGCATGTTTTTTAGCTTTTGCATTATTATCTGCCTTGCCTTCAGCACCTACATTTATAAGGCGCATTATTGATTTATTATCCATAATAATCTCGCCACCTCTCTCTTAAGTTCTTCCTTATGGAATCTGTCTGATTCCAATAATAATTTCATTGTTTTGATATTATTTAGAATTAACGGCTTATATTTCGCGCCTTCTCTGTTATATGTATCTAAATAATGATCAACAGATTTTCTAATCACTTCAGATTTCTTTATACCATTTATCTTTGCTAAGTTCTCCAATTTTATAAATTCTTCGTCATTCAATCTACATTGAACTGCTCTATTCCGCTTATTGTCCATGGATACTCTCTCCTTCATCATCTTTAAACGCTATTCCGGTAAATCCCTGTACAGATCTACCCGTATTAGGATCTCGAATTTTCTTTTGCTCCGCACATCCAGTAAATTTTGTCAAAATTTCTTGATACAAAGAATGCCTGCTTAACGGTTTAGAAATTCCATTAGCTTGACAATAAACAAGATATTCATCAAACAACCTGCTACTGGCTATTTTTCCATCTGTTGCAAGCTTCAAACAGTCATTCACAAAATTCTTATTGCTATTTTGTTCAACTGAATAAATCTTGAACAGATCTTGAGCAAACTTACTATCTGTAAATTTACGCTTGTTCTTAGTTTCCATATAAGCATCAAAAGCCATTGATACAATCAAATCTCTTTGCGCATACAAGTAATCAGCTAGCGTAGAGTCACGCTTCTTAACAGAATTTTTAAATCCTATCAACAGCATCCTATCCATAATGGCCTCAGCTTGCAGATTATGCAAATCAGGCAGCTCATTACAACAGAAGAGTAGTTTTGCTCTAATAGGCACATCTCTATCCTCGGCATATTTTTGCGGTAATGTTAATTCTCCTCCGCTAACCATCAGTTTAAACAACTGCAGGCTCTTTTTCGAGCTAACATCAAGTTCATCAGCATAATTAAGCTTGGCTTGAACTGCCGACATTGAAGAAAAACCTTCAGCCATCTGTGTTAACGTATACTTTTTTACCATTGATTTTGGTGCTATAATAGAAGCAATGAATTTAGCAAGCGTTGATTTCCCTGAAGCTGTCGGTCCTATAAAAAAGATTGCTTTCCGCTCCTGCTGGCTATCAGATAATATATAACCGATTGCCTCTAATACAAGTATTACTTTACTCTTATCTTTCTCGGATAACGAGTTTCTATTTTCTAAGTCCATAGGTTCTTTTAACAGCATCAAAAGAGAGTCAGGAAACCTATTCTTGGATTCACCAGTACTATACTTGCAATCTAGCACATAATCGAAATATCCATCTGCTTCTGCCGTAAATTTTCCGGTGTTTATATCCAGAACTCCATTACGGAAATTAACGTATTCCATATTGTTTTCAAACGCAGTATTTTCAATATGAATTTCTGAATCAACTGCCAGTTCGTTAAGCAGAGTTTTTATGTTTGCCACAGATAAATTTTCGCAGCCTAACTGCTTTAGTATATTATCCTTGAAAAAGCGAAATAACTCATTTCCTTTTGGCAGCTTCTCTATTAACCTTATTTCTGGTTGGAGAATGTAAAAGTCATTTCCATCACAGTACAGTTTTTTCTGGTTAATGATAGAAGCTTTTAGCTGCAGGAGTTCTTCCTGACGTTTGTTAGCACATAATGAAGATTGTGACATTGGATTATCCTCCGTTAAATTCTTCATATCCGACCGGTCAAATATGATAGTTTTCAGCAATGCGTCCATTACTTCACGGCTTTTATTCTACTAAAATCACGCTTCAAAGTAAGCATATGAAATTGCCACTTTACTTTTTGGAGGTTTTACAATGAACAATCCCTTTGATTTATTAAAGCTATATAAGGTAGCAAAGTTACAAGAACATCTTCTAAGTAACGGCACCAACAATAATTTTGACTTTTCTATATTAGATTTACTAGAAATCAATAATAGGCAAAATAGTTTATCAAAGCAATTTCTATCAGAAATTTTTATATTGAACTTTATAAAAATTACTCTTTCTACAGATAATATCGAAGCTATATGCACATATTTAGTTTCATTTCTAAAGGAAGACCTATATTCTAATTTACCAAGAAAAACTCTTCCACTACTCCATTCAATCGACTCATTACTAAAAGATTCTGATAAAGAGATTATACTTGTTCATATGATGTCAGCATACTTCTATATTACACAAGGTAATAAAAAAAGTAGCCGAGATATTATATCCGACTACTTAAATATCATCCAAAAGAATAATGATCAAGACTCAAGAACTCCTAAGGAAGCATTAGATCAATTAAAAAGAAATATATCTGCTTGCTCAATATTCCCTTATTTGAATGAAGCCGCCGGCTATACATCCGAAGGGAAAAAAATTAATGCTAAATGGATCGAAGAGAATCTTTTTAATGGTATTACTGATGATTTAATTCTAGATATTTTCCTTACTCATAATAAAAAAAGTTTGCCTTTTCAGTCAAAATATCTCAATGAACAGAATGGTGATTCAAAAACTAGACACGTAAACAGAATGCCTCATTATCAATACCAATTAGAAAAACTTAATTTATTACTTGACGGCTGCAATATGTCGTTAATAGTTACTGATAGAGATACTTATGAGCAAAAAATAAATAAGTTAATATCACAATATACTTTTGAAATTATGACAAACTCTAATTATTTATATATATCATCTATAATTGCTCCTACTCTTAAAAATAAAGAAAGCAAAGCGACCAACAAAATAACTGATTATCTTTTGGATAAATTTTATGCATTTCTTTCTCTACTTTCACTTCTACCTTATCCAAGATTACAGTATAAATTGCTTAAGCATTTTTTCGATAATTATTTTAATTATTTTGAACCTATAATTAAATATTACGAAATTTATAATATGGATACAAGGAAATTATTAGAAGAAATTCCAAAAGAACAGGTAAAATTTAAAAATAAGGTTCTTAATACAATTAAAGAAATTAATAAAAACAATTCTCTTGACAAAGTAAGTATATTTAAAGCAATAGACCATGTCAATAATATCATTCTTCTTTTGTTAAAATATTCCATTTCATTAGAAGAACATTTACAAGCCTATATTGAACTAGAAAAGAATCAAAGTGAGAAGTTTTACAAAACAATTCAAGCCTATCTTCTGCATGAAATAGCTCAACGCAATGATATTTTTTTATATGAATCTAACCATGAGCATATCCTGCCTTCTGTTTTTCACGAACATATGAAAGCTAAAGGTGATCGTTATCACTTCGATAAAGATCATTTTTTTGATACTATTCCTAACCCAAACGAAGATAATACTAAACCGTCTTCAGATAATCGCCCAGACTATCAAAATCTATTTGCACTGAAGATGAGCAATAACTTTGCACTTACTTTTCCAGCGGTAGCTACAAAATTTCATGCCGCAGATGCAATATTTAAAGGAGGAGAAACTTTTATAGAACGTTACGATTTACGCGAAAAAAATAACTCCCAAAAGTAAGCTTAACATTTTATGCGAAAAAATAACTCTAGAAAGTAAGCTTAACATTCTACTTTCTAGAGTTATTTCTATTCTACACTTTCCTCGGAACAACCAGAACACAACTAATTGCACCATCATTGCACCAAAAAACAAAAAAGCTCTCGGATTTCTCCGAGAGCCGATTGCCATAGTTGGCGGAGTGGGTGGGATTCGAACCCACGCACGGGGTAAACCGTCTAACGATTTAGCAAACCGTCCTCTTCAGCCAGCTTGAGTACCACTCCATTAGACTACTTGTTTATTATAACAGATTCTTATCTAAATTGCAAGACCCTATTATAATTTTTTAATGGCGGAAAGGGTGGGATTCGAACCCACGGAAGGCTTGCACCTTCGCTAGTTTTCAAGACTAGAGCCTTCAACCACTCGGCCACCTTTCCATTAGAATTTTATTATACTTTAAAAACACGCTTACGTCAAGTACTTCTACCGCACCGAGCAATAAAGCCTTATTGCAACGCTTTATCCGTTACTGCAAGCAAACGGTTTTCCAAAGTCTCTGCCTCTGCCAAAAGCTGCTTCAGCTCTGTTGCAGCCTGCGCATTCCACGCCTCATCCTTGGTCAGTCCCAGGTTAATGCGCACGTTGTACTCCGCACAGCGCAACGCCGCACGCGCCAGCAAACCGCTGCAGGCACCATCCGTAATCACGCCTGGGTTTCCTGATACTACCAGCCTGTCTGCCAGCTTCAGTACAGCAAAGGAGCTACGTGCAATATTCAGCGGTACAGTCGCTGCCTGCTTTGCAGCGGCATGTATTGCCGCTGTACGCGCAGCCTTTTCTTCATCAGTAGTCTTAGGCAGCTTATAACAACTCATAAAGCTGTTGAATACAGCCGCATCCTCATCTACAAGCGTCAAAAGACGTACGCGTTCTGCTTCCGCTTGCTCCAGTAGCTCTTTGACCTCTGGCTCGCGGTCGGCAAACTTTTCTTTGCCAATAGTCAGATTAGCAACCATAGAAGCAAGCGCCGCCGCCAAAGCTCCGGCCATTGCAGCGCCGCCGCCGCCACCGGGGGCAGGCGCAGCGCTTGCAAGCTCAGTTAAAAATTCCTTACAGCTTAAATCGCCAAGCTTATTCATTAATCCATTTCCTCATTTTTCTTCAACCATCTGCGTACCTGCACAACAGCAGCATATGCATCAAGCGGTTCCGGCGGCACCAAAAGACCTAACGGCACCAGCTTACGCCAGCCCTTAGGAGGATTTTCCTGCCAATACAGGCTACGAGCTTCTTCCGTACTGTATGCTTCACCGACAAGCTCCGGTACCAAATCCGGATAAAGCTCACGCAAAACTGCGCCTATAGCCTTATTATTTGTGCCGTTACCCATAATAATTCCCTGCAGCTTAGCTGAACCGACAAACTGTCGCAGCTCTGCAGCCAGATTATCCGTCATAGCGATATGCAGGCTCAAGATTTTGCCATCAGCGGCAACTAATGCCAATCCTGTTTTGCTGCGCCCCGGATCTACGCCAAGATAACTACTCATTGACCGGAACCACCTCCAGCCTTACCCTTACAGGTCCGGCTGTCGTAATGTCGCCTTTAGCATAAGCACGCAGAATAAAGCTTCCTTTGGTGCGACGCATAGAATTTGCTGCTTCAATCATTGTAGCTGCATCCATACTGCCAACCTTACCCGTCATCGGGTCAGGCAGCACACCGGCCTTTACTGCATTATGATTAATCTGCGTCAGGAATTCCATAAGCACGCTTTCATAGCTCGGGCCGTTATTCCCCAGATTATACTGCTCGCTGAAAATCAAGGTACCATCAGGATAAATAAACTGATTATCTACCATCTCAATATCGCAGACAGCCAGCTCGCCAACTATGATATTAGCAACAGCGCGGATACGGAAAAGCATATTACCCTTGCTTTTATCCAGCCTTGCTACAGCATTATCGACAACATTTTTGCCAATCCAGATAGCCTGCAGAGGCTTTTGCTCATCGTGAATGACACCCAAGCGCTGCAATGCTGCTTCATTAGCATTTTGCAGCAGCCAGTTCATCTGAATCATATTTTCTTCATGCTTCAGACCGCCACGCATAATACCGGCAAAGACAACCTCACCGGCGCGGTAATATACCTGGCCTTCACGCATATTAATGATACCCTTACGCAGAGCCTCCGTGGTTTTTTCCAGCTCGCCAATTTCATTTGTCAGCTGCAGCTTAGATTGGGTAAGAGAATTTACCTCACTCTGTGCCTGGCTGTACATGTCATTAACCTGAGCCAGCTTAATTTCCATTGCATCATTTTCAGCAGTTGCTTCTTTGATTTTAGCATCAAGCTCACTGATTTTTTTATTCTGCTCGTCAACCTTGCCTTTAGCCTGTTCAAGTGCAGCAGTTGTGTCTGCCTTTTCTTTGTTTAAAAGCTTAAGCTCCTGCTGAATTTTTTCCATGCCAAACAAGGCTGTGCGCGCACTCTGTGATGCTATTGCCATAACACTGATAGTCAGAACAGCAATAATAGTACCGCCGAGTACTGTAAGTAATATTGACGTATGCTTTGGACGCAGGCCAAATACCGACATTCTCTTCTTGCCTATTTTACTGCCCATTTTATCGGCAAGATAGGCAATCAAGCCACCTACAATGGCCATAATGATAATTAATCTTATACCTACCAAGTACTCACCTCCATGACTAACTCACCTAAATTATTCAGGCATTTTTCTTTTTCATCAGATAAATACCAGCGCCTAAGCAAAGAATGTTAGGCAGCATGCAGGCCAGCAGCGGCGGCATTGCACCACCCTTGCCCAGACCAGTAGTAAAGGTCATTACCGCGTAATAGATAAATATTACGATAATACTGATGCCAAGGCCAATAGAAGAGCTGGTACGCTGCTTTTGAGTACCCAAGCAGGCACCAATCATAGCAAAGAAGAAGCTTGCCAGCGGAATATTGATTCTCATAAAGATTTCGCACCACTGACGTGCTGCCGAGGAATGCTGGGATTCCAACATACTGATGTATTCGCGTAATTCGCGGATAGTCATTTCCTCAGGCTCTTTTTGCTCCCAGGAAATCTGCTTGGGCGAGAAGTTCAAGGGAATAATCTGTTCCTTGAATTTGGCACTGCTTTGTACGCCATCCTTGTCATCCAGCGCAAAAACGTTGCCATCTACAATACGCCAGCTGCCGTTTTCCCAATAGCCTTCCTTGGCGGTCTGAATACGGGCAATCTTGCCTTTATTAAACTCTTCGATAGTGATATCGGTCATCTTGCCAAGCTTTTCATCAAACTTATTAGCATAGGTAACACGTTGGGTATCACCGCTGATAGTTTTGATGATAATATGATTCTGAGTTGTGGGGCGCGTATTGTGGCGGATTTCCTCATTCAGGATTATCGACGCCTTCGCTTTGGAGGTAGGCACTACCTTTTCTGCCCACACCATGGAAAACATGCTGACAAAGAAGCCAACAACCAGCACCGGCGCAACAATACGGTAGTAGCTGACACCGCCGGCCTTCATTGCCGTAATCTCACTGGAGCCGGAAAGCTTGCCAAAAGCCATCAGCGCTGCCAGCAGCATAGACATCGGGAAGGTATAGTTGATAACCTCCGGCAGATTATACATAAACAAACGGGCTACAGTCTCCAGCGGAGCACCGTATTTAGTCATGTATTGCGTAATTTTAAACAGCATCGTGCTGGCAATAAAAATACTGGAGAAAGCAGCGATGCCGAAAACGAAGGGGTATAACAGCTCCTTCAGTACATAACGGTCTAATAATCGTAAGCGCACTTTTCTTCCTCCTGTTACATGCTAAAGTTATCGCCAAGGTAATATTTACGGGCAACGGGGTCATTGACAATTGTTTCGCTGTCACCATGCAGCAAAATATGACCTTCGGCCAAAATATAGGCCTTATCAACAATGCTCAGTGTTTCACGGACGTTATGGTCTGTAATCAGCACACCGATGCCGCGCTGTGCCAAATGCGCAATCATGCCCTGGATATCCGCTACGGCAATGGGGTCAATGCCGGCAAACGGTTCATCCAGCAGAATGAAGGCCGGGTCGGTAGCCAGCGCACGGGCAATCTCTACGCGGCGGCGTTCACCGCCGGAAAGCGCCTTGCCCTCGCTCTTGCGCACATGATTCAGACGGAACTCATCCAGCAGAGCGTTCATCTTCGCTTCTCGCTCGGATGCATTCAGATCAGTTGTTTCCAGAATCGCCATGATATTGTCTTCTACCGTCATTTTGCTGAAAATAGAAGCCTCCTGCGGCAGATAGCCGATACCTGCACGCGCTCTTTCATACATAGGCATTGCAGAAATATCCTTGCCATCCAGCATCACGGTACCAGCATCAGGCTTTTCGATTCCGACAATCATATAGAAGGTTGTTGTCTTGCCGGCACCGTTAGGACCGAGAAGTCCTACTACGCTGCCCTGCTCTACGCTGATGCTTACTCCATCAACAACGTGACGGGTATTATAAATTTTTACCAGATTATCTGTTGTTATAACCAAAACTTTGCCCTCCGCTTCTTAGGCTAAAGCTTTATCATCTGCGCCCTGTTTTTCTTTACCGGGCAGCGCAGGCTGCTTTTCCGGAATATAGATAATATCTACATTACCGTCGGCAATAGCCACGTTGGTATTGGTAAGACGCAGTTTATCGCCGGCAACGCTGTTGCCGTTCTGAGTTGCTTTGGCATTGCCGATAAGCTCTACATAACCGCTGTTATCGGTTTTGTAGACTGCACTGTCAGCAGAAGCTGTCAGACTGCGTGCATCACTGCGGATATCAACACCACCGTATGCATTGGCAACTCCCTGTGCCATATTATAATCAATCTTTGCCGCATTCAGCACACTGCCGTCGCTGTCGGTAAGACGTGCCCAGCCGCCGATTGTTTCGGCAAATTCGCGCGCCTTGTAATAATCAACTCTGTCAGAGCTCATGCTTTTGCCGCCCTTGGTAATCATGGCACCGCCTACAGCAGACAAATCATTTTCATTATGCACTATAAACTCATTGCACACAATATGTGCATCATCACGGTCGGCAATAACATTGCCGGTTAAAACACCGCTCTTGCTTTTGCTGTTGAATTTGGCGTAATCGGCAGTAGCTCTGCCGCCATCCTGCATCAGTACAACATTTCCCTTTGCTACAGCTTCACCGCTGCCCAGGTCATACTCCAGCTCGTCAGCCTGAACGCTGAAATTGCCGGGAGCCGCAAAAGCAGTTGCTGTTATGCCTGCTGCCAGCACGGCTGCAGCCATTGTCAGCAGTAATCTATTTTTGTAAGCCATCTTATTCGCCGCCTTTCTCAACTTTAGCATTGCCCTTAAGCTTAATATGCTTAAAAGCACTGGTAGTTACAGCACTATCCGCAGTTGCGGTATAGGCATCCTTATGCATTTTAAAATGTCCTGTTGCCGTAATAAGCTCTTTTTCCTGATTCCAGCTTATTTTATCGGCATAAAGCTCACCGCCGGTATTCAGTACAGCCTTAATATTACCCTCTAGGAAAAAGTCATTGCTCTTCATGCCGGCACTGCCTTTATCCGCAGAAATATCGATAAAGCTGCCGTCCGCACGATAAACTTTGCCTTTGATGCCCTTCAGATAGGCTGTGTTTTTAGCCTTATCGTTGACAACCTCTTCTACTGTAAACTCCCACAGCTTTTTGCCATCCTTTTCCCTTTTAACCATACTGTTTTTTAAGGAAGCATTAATCTGCGCTGTAACACCATCACCCGGTTTTACAGTTATAGGTTTATCGCCGCTCAGCATCAGCCAGGCAATAATTGCACCGGCAATTACAATGCCTGCCAATACTGACAGAATTACTTTCTTATTTTTCATCTGGCTGCTTTTCCTCCTCCGGTGGGGTGTATGGTGTATTCCAGCGATGCTGGAACCACAACCAGTTATCAGGATATTCCTTGATTATTTTTTCAACTTCCTGAGTCATTTTCAGGGTAACATTATAATCATCCAGCTTTTGGTCGCCGGTGAATTCATAATGGATAGGGTCGCGTACAATCGCTTTATGGCCATAGCCGTCAGGCTTACGTACTATAAAAATCGGCACAATAGGTGCTTTGAATTTACGGGAAAAATATGCCGGTCCGTTAGGCGTTGATGCCATCTTGCCCAAAAAAGGAACGAAGATGCCGTCATAGCCGCCGTCCTGGTCAGCTATCAGGCCCAGCATACGGCCCTTCTTCATAGCACGCGCACAGCCGAGGATTTCACTTGTACCGCGTGAAAAGATCTCCTGGCCTACGCCCTTGCGCAGCTCATTCATAAAATCGCTGTAAACACGGTTAGGCTGCGGTTTTTCTACCGCACTCAGCGGGAAGCCGTTCAGCGCCAGTGCAGCGCCCAGCCATTCCCAGTTATCCATATGGCAGGCCAGCATAACAACGCCATGCTTCTCCTTAAGCGCATCCCACAGAACCTCCGGACGGTCAAAGGTTACCAGACCGCGGATATTGTCCTTGTTCAACGCCGGCATATACATAATTTCCATAAAGGTTATGCCAAGCTTAACAAACAGCGATTTGATTGTAGCCTCGGCCTGCTCCTGACTATAGCCTAAGCGCTCGCGGATAGTTTCCTCTGCACGCACACGCTGCTTTTTGGCAATTTTATGATAGAGGTGGCCCATACCCTTACCGATAACCACAACTGCCTTATAGGGCAGCCAGGAAATTACGGTACTCATTGTTTTTAATAAATAATAAAGCCACATTATTGTCTATCTCCTTGTCCAGCTTGCTCATATGAAGCAACAATTTTTTCCCATTTGTCCTGAGCAGCTAAAATATACTCTATTGCCTCGCGGACAGCACCTCTGCCGCCAAGATTATCCAAACCGATATCAGCTGCATCATACACATCTTCTGCAGCATCATCGGGAGCAAATGTCAGACCACTCTCGGCAAAGGCCGGCAAATCATTGAGGTCATCACCTACATAAGCAACCTCTTCTACCGACAGTCCGCGCAGCCTTCGCAAGGAACGCAGCGCTTCACGCTTATCCTTAGCGCCTTCGATAATGGTTGTTATGCCCAGCTCCTCAGCTCTGCGGTGGATAATCTCGCTTTTGCGTCCGGTAATAATTGCTACATCAAGACCATTGCGCAAAGCACAGCTGATGCCCATGCCATCCTTTGCGTTAAAGCCCTTAAAGCATTCTCCGTCTGCCGCAATATAGATAGTTCCGTCGGTCAGTACGCCGTCAACATCCAAAGCCAGCAGTCTGATTGCTTTAGCTGCTTCTATAAATTCGTCATCCTCATCCTGTGCACCGTCGAACCAGCTGATCATTATACCACTCCTTGCCTTACAAGGTCGGTCATATGCAGCAGGCCGATAACCTTATTGTCTTTGTCAATAACAGGCAATACTGTAATCGGTTTCGGCTTGTTGCTTTCCATAAGATGCAGAGCCTGTGCTGCCAGCTTGTCTTCGGTAATAGTTTTCGGAGACTTCGTCATCAGCTCGCAAACCGGACGCTGCAGGAAATCAACACCCTTGCTCAGACCGCGGCGGATATCACCATCGGTAAGCACGCCCTGCATAACGCCGTCCGCATCAACAACGGATACGGCACCCAGACCTTTATCGGTAATAACAAACAAAGCGTCCTGTACCTTGGTATCTGCCAGTACAGTCGGGTTCTCCTCGCCCTTATGCATAATGCTGCCTACGGTCAGAAGCAGCTTGCGTCCCAAGCTGCCGCCCGGATGGAAGATAGCAAACTGACTTGCGGTAAAGTTATGCTTTTTGAGCAGCGCCAAAGCCAGCGCATCACCATAGGCCAGCGCTGCGGTCGTGCTGCTTGTCGGAGCTAGGCCAAGAGGGCAGGCCTCCTTGCTGACACCTACATTAAGTACAACGTCGGCATTCTTGCCAAGTGTTGAATCAGGCTTGCCAACCATAGCGATAATCTTTGCCCCGATGCGGCGCAAGGACGGCAGTATATTCAAAACCTCACCAGTTTCACCGCTGTTGGAGAGAGCAATAACAACATCGCTTTCCGTAACCATGCCCAGGTCACCGTGAATACCCTCTGCAGGATGCAGATAAAAGGATGGTGTGCCGGTGCTGGCAAAGGTTGCAGCCATTTTGCGGCCAATCAGACCGGATTTGCCCATACCGGTAATAACAGTACGGCCCTGGCAATCTAAAATCAGTTTTACTGCCGCAGCGAAATTTTCATCTACACGCGGCACCAGCTCTATAATTGCTTCTGCCTCCATGCGCAGAACATCCTGTGCATGCTTTAGCATTGATTCCATGTTATCACCCTACCTTTAGCCGCGTACAATCTTGTCGATTGCCAGCACGTCGGTCAATAATTTTTCCAGATTGTCCAGCTTAACCATATTCGGGCCGTCGCTCAGTGCTTCTGCCGGATTATCATGCACCTCCAAGAACAGTGCATCAATGCCTACAGCCGCAGCAGCACGTGCCATATGCGGAACATATTGGCTCTGGCCGCCGCTGGAGGTACCCTGACCGCCGGGAATCTGTACGCTGTGAGTAGCATCCATAACTACGGGATAACCAAGCTCACGCATAATAGCCAGACCGCGCATATCAGTTACCAGTGTGTTGTAGCCGAAGCTTGCACCACGCTCGGTCAGCATAATGTTATGATTGCCTGCTTCCTCAACCTTTTTGATAACATTTTTCATGTCCCAAGGTGCCAAGAACTGACCTTTTTTTACATTAACAGTTTTGCCGGTTTTGGCAGCTGCATAAACCAAATCGGTCTGACGGCACAGGAAAGCCGGGATTTGCAGAATATCTACAACCTCGGCAGCCTTTTCAGCCTGCCAGGGCTCGTGGATATCGGTTACTACAGGAACGCCCAGATCCTTTTTAATCTGAGCCAGAAGCTTTAAGCCCTCTTCAATGCCGGGTCCACGGAAAGAAGCATAAGAGGAACGGTTAGCCTTATCAAAGGAAGCCTTAAATACATAGGGAATGCCCAGCTTGTCGCAGATTGCTTTTGTACGCTGACCAATCATCAGGCTGCGCTCATAGCCTTCGAGCACGCAGGGACCTGCCATCAGCATCAGGGGATGCCCCTGACCTACTTCATAATTACCAACTTTAACGATTTGCATAAGTATCCTCCAGCTTATTTATTCATTTTAGCAAACAGCTCATTGACTGCTGCCAAATCCTCGGGGGTATCAACACCGATGCCCTGGAAATCTCTTTCCAGAACTTTAATCTTATAACCATTTTCCAGTGCACGCAGCTGCTCCAGACTTTCCGCTCTTTCCAGCGGTGTCGGCTGCAGTGCTGCATATTTCAGCAGGAAGCTGCGGCGGTATGCATAAATGCCTACATGCTTGTAAACCTTGTAGCCCTCCGGCTTATTGCGCGGATACGGCATCAGGCTACGGGAGAAGTACAGTGCATAGCCGTTAAGGTCGGTTACAACCTTTACGGCAGCAGGATTGTTGTAATCCTCCTCGTTCATAGCAACCTTCAATGTTGCCATCTGCAGCTCGCTGTCACCGGTAAAGCATTCAGCCAGACGGTCAATAACCTCAGGCGGAATCATCGGCTCATCACCCTGTACGTTAACGATAACATCAACATCGGGATAGTTCAAAGCTACCTCAGCCAGACGGTCAGTACCGCTCGGATGGTCGGGAGATGTCATCATTGCTTTGCCGCCAAAGCCGTCTACAGCCTTTTTGACAAGCTCATTATCGGTAGCTACAACTACCTCATCCGGTAGCTTAGCCTGGCAGGCACGCTCATAAACGTGCTGAATCATCGGCTTACCTGCAATCAGGGAAAGCGGTTTTCCCGGAAGACGGGTAGAAGCATAACGTGCGGGAATTACGCATAAAACTTTCATTTTTTATCAAGCTCCTTTTTAATGGCATGATCAATATATTCTTTGAACTTATCCATGCCCTCGGTAATGCAGATATCCATATTCAGGATATACAAAGGAATTTCGCGGGCAGAATAAATAAATTCAGTCGGTATCTTAACAGCATCCTTCGCTGTAGTAACCATTGCTACAGCCTTTAGGCTGCTGGCACGCTCGTTGATGTACTGCATTTCCAACATACCGTAATCGTGATGGTCGGGATAGCGTACAGCCTCCATGATATTCAAACCGATACTGGAGAGAGTCTGTTCGAAGGATGACGGGTTGCCGATTGCGGAAAAAACCATAACATCCTTGCCGCGCAGCTCTTCCAGATCCTTGATATTTTCGGAAATACCCTTGTACCAGTCGGCAATTTCCACAAAGTTTTTCGGATGGTGAATACTTTCTACTACCGGTGCCTTGTCATTATATTTGGCAATAGTATGACGCAGCTGAATGCGGCTCAGCTTGCTGCTCTGGTCGGTTTTGGTCAGCAGAAACAAATCGCCGCGACTCAGGTTTTCGAGCGGCTCACGCAGAGTACCGCGCGGCAGCACACAACCATTGCCGAACATATTCAGCGTATCTACCAAGACGACATCCAGGTCGCGCTCCAGCTGCCAGTGCTGATAGCCATCGTCCATAATGATAACCTCGGCATTCAGCTTTTCAACGGCATAACGGCCGGTAACGGCACGGTTTTTGCCGATGATTACCGGAATACCCGGCAAAGTCTTGGCCATCAGGTAAGCTTCGTCACCTGCTTCATAGGCAGTCATGAAAATCTTATTGCCGTCGGAAACTACGCCCAGCTCCTTGCCCCAATGAGAACGATAGCCGCGGTTCAGGATAACAACGCGATAGCCCATAGACTTGATAATTGCCGCCATCTTCTGGGCGGTAGGAGTTTTACCGGTGCCGCCGACGGTAATATTACCGATAGAGATAACGCAGCAGTTCAGCTTTTTTCTGTGCAGCAGGCCGCAATTATACATAGACAGCTTGCAGCAAACGCCGAATTCGTATAAATAAGACATGCCACGCAGAACTGCCAGCAACAGCCAGCCGAAGAACGGAGTTTCCGGACCATAGGCAACCTGCATAACATATTGGATAATCGCATCACCGTGACGCAGGCGTCCGCCGCCTTCATCCGTCAGGTTACGCGTATTAATCGGATAGCTTTTGTATTCACGGGCAGGCACAGCAGTTAAATCAAGCAGCTCCTTGAGATAATGGATGCTGCGCACATCCGCGCCGCGGTTCTCTTTGATAACCTGCAAAGAAGCTGCACCCATCTGCGCACGACGCTCGTCATTGCCCAGAATATCCAGCATTTCCTTCGTCAGCTCATCATTATTGTTAACCATCTTGCAGGCCTTAACCTTGCTCAACAGTGCATAGGAATCCTTAAAGTTCTGCATGCTCGGGCCGACGAGAATCGGCTTGGCATGGGCAGCAGGCTCCAGTACGTTGTGACCGCCGGTATTGCTGAAGGAACCGCCGACGAAAACAACATCGCCTACAGCATAAATACGTCCCAGCTCACCGATGGTATCAATAATCAGCAAAGGATATTCCTTGCGCTCACCACTTTCCTCCAGCATCTTGGAACGGAAGCCTGTTTCATAGCCGTAATGGCTTGCCAGCTTGGCAATTTCCTCCGCTCTGGCAGTTTTACGCGGTGCGATAATCAGACGCGCATGCGGATATTTTTCACGGATGCACTTAAAGGATTCAAAGAGCACCTTTTCTTCGCCGGGATGCGTAGAGCCGGCAACGATAATAGGATAATCCTCTTTCAAGCCCAGCTCAAAACGGTATTTCGCCAAATCCTCCGGCGTAACCTCCGCATAGGTCTGGTCAAATTTGGTATTGCCGGTAACAAAGATTTTGCTGCGGTCGGCACCGAGATGCGCAATATAATCGGCATCAATGCTGGACTGCATACAAAAGCGGGTTACGGTATTGAGCATATCATCCCAGATACCATAAAGATATTTGTAATTTTTTACGGATTTTTCGGAGATACGGCCATTTACCATCATTACAGGTATATGGCGTTCACGGATAGCGCGCAGGAAATTAGGCCATAGCTCTGTTTCTACTGGCATAAAGACACCGGGATGAATACGCTTGACCAGAGATTCTGCGACAAACGGTAAATCCAGCGGGAAGTAGATAATAGCATCTGCTTCGGGAATAATCTGCTTGGCCATGTTATAACCGCCTACGGTAAAGGCAGATACCAATACCGGGCGCTCGGGCATTTCCTTGCGGATTTGTTTGACAAGCGGACTGGTGGCAACAATTTCGCCTACGGACGCACCATGAATCCATACGCAGTCCTTGCCGGCAACCTTGGCGATATCCTCTTCATCTACACAACCGAGGCTCTGCTTAAAGCGCAAGGCGAAGCCTTTTTCTGTAAACAGGCGGTAAGTGTAATAGGGGACAATAAAAATTACCAGCACTATTAAAATAAGAATATTGTAGAGTATATACATTTACTAACCTCTTTTCGCCTTACTTGGCTTCCTTGCTGCGATACTGAATCTTATACAGATGCGCGTACAGCCCGTCCATAGCCATCAGCTCATCATGGTTACCCTGCTCGATAAGCTGGCCCTTTTCCAAAACCATAATCTTATCAGCATTTTTAATCGTCGAAAGACGATGCGCAATAACAAAGGACGTTCTGCCTACCATCAGGCGGTCCAGAGCCTCCTGTACCACGCGCTCGCTTTCCGTATCGAGTGCAGAGGTTGCCTCGTCGAGAATCAGAATCTGCGGGTTCTTCAATATTGCCCGGGCAATAGAAATGCGCTGACGCTGACCACCGGAAATATTCATACCGCGGTCACCCAGCATTGTTTCATAGCCGTTAGGCAATTGCATAATAAAGTCATGGGCATTCGCAGCCTTTGCTGCAGCCTCCACCTCTTCACGTGTCGCATCAAGGCGGCCGTAAAGAATGTTATCATAAACAGAGCCGTTGAACAGTACTGTTTCCTGCGGTACGATACCAACCTGCTCACGCAGGGAATCAAGCGTAACCTTGCGGATATCCTGCCCATCAATCGTAATGCTGCCGTTAGTCGCATCATAGAAACGCGGCAAGAGGCTGGCTACGGTAGACTTGCCCGCACCGGAAGGACCGACAAAGGCAATCATTTCGCCGGGCTTAACCTCGAAGGAAACATGGCTGAGCACTTCTTCGCTTTCGTTATAAGCAAAGCATACATCCTTAAAGCGGACATCACCCTTCACAGGCGGCAAAGCCTTGGCATCAGGTGCGTTTTTGATATCCTCCGGCAAATCCAATACGTCGAAAACACGCTGCGCTGCAGCCAATGCCTTCTGAATATTGCCGATAACACGGCTTAAACGTTTAATCGGGTTAGAAATATTAACAGCATAGGTCAGGAAGGCTACCAGAGAGCCTGCGGTAATGCTGCCATTGATAACGCTGTTGCCGCCGTACCAGAGAATAATGGAAACGCCGACAGCTGCTACAAATTCGATTGTCGGAGTAAGCGTTGAGGAAAGCTGTGCATACTTCATATTTGCACGGAAGTTGTTCATATTTTCCTTGTCAAAGCGCTCTACCTCATAGCCCTCGCGCACAAAGGATTTGATTACGCGCGGAGAGGAAGCAACCTCCTGCAGTACAGAGGTAATATCAGCAGCAGCCTCCTGAATGCGGTTGCCGGATTTACGGATGCGTTTGCCAAAACTGTCGATAAAGAAGAGTACCACCGGAAAGGTTGCAAAGGTTACAAGAAACAGCTTCCAGTCCAAATAAATCATCATGACAATAGAAGCTACCAAAATCACTGTTTCAGTAATCATTTCCACAACGTTGTCTACCATCGCAGATTGCAATGCACTTACGTCGTTGGTCACATAGCTCATAATCGTACCGGTTTTATGCTTGTCGTAAAAGCTCATGCTCAAGCGCTGCAGCTTTTCAAAAACGGCCTTACGGATATCAATAATCACGCGCTGACCAACATAGTTCATCAGATAGCTCTGACCATAATAAGCAATACCACGAATAACAAATACAACAATAATGCTTAATACTATCCAATTCAGCATAGTTGTATTTTTTTCACTCAACACCTGGTCAACCATATCCTTGATAACAAACGGCAAATAAGCTGTACCACCTGCAGCAATAATAGTACAAATTCCAGCTGCCAAGCCTCGTTTCCAATATGGTTTAATATATTTCAATGCTCGAAAGTATAAATTCATTTTCTCTCCTCAGTCATTTTTAAGATTAATTGAGCAACGCGGTTTACCGCACCTGGCTCACCCAGTCTGTGCTTCATATATGCCAAATCGCTTTGCATCTGTGCCTGACGCTCAGGCTGCAAAAGCTCGACTGCAGTTTTTGCTAATTTTTCCGGGGTGAAGTCCTCCTGCAGAAGCTCTGGCATAATCGTTTTGCCCGCAACAATATTCGGCAAGCCGATATTGGGGATGTTGATTACCAAACGCGCGATAAAAGCATTCAGTGCGGAAGTACGGTAAACAATAACACTCGGCAGTCCGCACAAAGCAGCCTCCAGCGTTACCGTACCGCTGGTAGCCAGCGCCAGGTCCGCTACACTGAACAAATCATAGTTATGGCCTTCGGTAATTTTTACCTCAATGCCATACGCCGCAATTTTTTCCTGTAGCATAGCAAGCGGAATTGTGTTAGCGCGCGGCATAACAAACTGCACATCCGGCAACTGCTGCTTTAAAAGCTTTGCACCTGCCAGCAGCGTCGGCAGCATTTTTTCAATTTCCATCAGACGGCTGCCGGGCATCAGCAATATCAGCTTTTTGCCGGGCTGCTTGCCGGCCCAGGCTTCAGCCTCGGCCTTAGTCATCGCAGGATGCACAATATCCAGCAGCGGATGACCTACAAACTCTACGGGAGCACCTGCTTCCTTGTACACATCGTATTCAAAAGGAAAGATACAGGCAACCTTATCCACTATCTTCGCAACCTTTTTGGCACGGCCCTTATTCCAGGCCCATGCCGACGGAGCAATATATGATACAACGGGAATTCCTTTATCGTGAGCCAGCTTTGCCAGCTTCATATTAAAACCGGGGTAATCGACAACTACCAGACAGTCCGGCTTGCGTTCGTCCATAATGCGCGCAAAATCACTGCGCAGACGGAATAAATCAGGCAGTTTGCGGATAACCTCTACAAAGCCCATTACGCCGTGATTCTTAATATCCCACAGCACCTCGCCGCCGGCTTGGCGCAGAGCATCGCCGCCCATACCAAAGACCTCGGCCTTGCTATCAAGTTTTTTTATAGCAGCAGTCACAGCAGCTGCATGGATATCGCCAGAGGCTTCTCCGGCAGATATTAATATTTTCGCCATGATGTCTCCTTGCATTAACCTATATATATTCAGTATATATTATAACACAAAAAGCGGCTGACATAAGCTATCAGCCGCTAAGAAATACGAAATTTTTCCGATATTTATTTTACCAGAATGGTAATATTATGCTCATCCGCCAACGCAATCACCTTTTCACGCTCCGGAATGATAGTATTACCTGCTTCAATAATCGCTCCTGTAGCACCGGCGTGAATCATTGATTCAATCGTCGTTGTACCAAAACCGGGAATATCAAAGCGTTGGTCCTGCTTCGGCTTGGCAGCCTTGGCTACGATAACGCCGCCCTTGCCTAAAAAACCGCCGCGCAGAATGCAGGCATCAGTGCCTTCAATCGCTTCTACCGCCATAACGGCACGATTTTTTACAACAACGGTCTGACCGATATCAAGTCCGCCGATGGCTTTGGCCATCTCAAAGCCGAATTCCATATCCGCAAGCTCTGCCTCCGTAGGCTTACGCTTGGTCAGAACACCGGGCGGCGGCAGCAACGGTTTAATCAGCAAGGTCTGATCCATAACCTCAATGCCTTCGTCCTCCAGCTCCTTGACAATCGCATTCATGATAGTATCATCCTTGCGGTCCGGAATGGTAGCCAAAATTTTTATCGCCCGCAGATCAGGAACAATCCTGCCTGCTTTGTACAAAACTTCCTTTGTTACCTTGCCGATCATGGTAACCTTGGTAACCTTATTTTTTTTCAGCGTAGAAATAATCTTGCCGATTTTGCCGATGTTGATATCGTAATAAACATCAACACTGCCGGGCAGCTCCTCGTCAATACCAGGAACAACACCTACAGCGACAACATGGTAACCCAGCTCTTTCGCTGAGCGTGCTACCTCTACCGGCAGATGTCCGACACCTGAAAGTACGCCCAGCACCTCCATAGCCTTAGCCTCTGCGTGTACGGATGATGCCGCGTTCTACATTACGCAGGAAACGCAGCAGATGTTCCATGGGCTCGGAGCTTGTCAGCTCCTGCTCCATAGTGCTGATCGCTTCCTGCAGCGGCAGACCGTTGCGATAAAGAATGCGGAAAGCCTTTTTCAGCTCACTGCGTTCCTCTACCGGCATACCTGCGCGGGAAAGACCTACGCTGTTCAGACCGGAAACAAAAGCAGGATCACCGGCGCAGATCATGAACGGAGGAACATCCTGGGTTACACGTGCCATACCGCCGATCATTACGTTACGGCCAATCTTGCAAAACTGGTGTACTGCAGACAAACCGCCGATAACAGCACGGTCCTCAACGATAACGTGACCTGCAAGTGTTGCAACGTTAGACATAATAACATTATTGCCCACGATGCAGTTATGTGCAACGTGAGTATAGGCCATCATCAGGATGTTATTGCCGATACGGGTTTCGTTGCCTTCACCGCATGCACGATGAACAGTGCAGCATTCACGGAAGCTACCGCCGTCACCGATAATAGTATAGCTTTTTTCACCTACAAATTTTAAATCCTGCGGTACCGCACCAATAGAGCAGCCTGGGAAAAAGTGGCAATTCTTGCCGATTTTAGTATATGGATGGATAGTCACATGCGCACCAATCACGCAGCCGTCGCCAATCTCCGTATCTTCGTCGATGACAGCATAAGGACCTACGCTTACGTCCTTGCCGATTTTAGCAGACGGATGAATGATTGCAGTTTCATGGATACCACTAGTTGGCATAATAACCGAACTCATTATTTTCACTCCCCAAATAAGATATTAATCAAGCAATTAAATATAAATATAATACTATAATCACAGGTATCCACGATTTTTAACACTACAAAAATCACAGTTAAATGAATTTAGCATTAATTTTAGCTGTATTGCTCGCTTATTCTACCAATTACAGCTTTTTTGTATTTTGCTGATTAATTTTCTTTCGGGTCCATAATAGCAAAGGTACAGTCGCATTCGCAGGCAACCTTGCCGTCAACCTTACCCTCGCAATGAATGATACCCATGCTGCCGCGCATAATTTTAGTTACCTCAGCGGTGGTTACAACCTGATCACCGGGCACAACCTGCTTGCGGAAGCGTACATTGTCTATTTTAGCGAAAACAGCAATCTTGCCACGGTTTTCTTCCGGATACAGCATAGCAACGCCGCCAACCTGAGCCATAGCCTCAATCAGCAGAACGCCTGGCATAATCGGTTCATTAGGGAAATGACCTAAGAACTGCATTTCATTAGCGGTAATATTTTTAATACCTACTGCGCGCTTCATAGGCTCAACTTCCAGAATGCGGTCAACCAAAAGCATCGGATAACGATGCGGCAGAATCTTTTTAATTTCGTTAATATCTAATACTGTCATTTATTACTCCCCCTTTGTTCTGTAAGCCTGAATTTGTTTAGCGATTTGCGAATTAAAGGCATGTCCTGTTTTTACGGCAATAACATGTGCTTTAATCGGTCCCAGCAGATACAAATCGCCAATGGCATCAAGAATCTTGTGTCTGATCAGTTCATCGTCAAAACGCGGCACAGAAAGAATTTTTTCATCATCAAAAACAACTACATTCTCTAACGAACCGCCAAGGCCCAGTCCCATCTTACGCAACATTTCCAGCTCGGAAGTAAAAGCCACTGTTCTGGCAGCCATAATATCCTTTTTAAAGCTCTCCTTATCGAGCAGGATATCGAAATACTGGGTTCCCAGCATCGGATGACTGTTGATGGATGTAAAAGAAATTCTGTAGCCGTCATAAGGTAAAATAACGATATAACGGTCATTGTCATAAACAGAAAATGCTTTATCAACGGCATATATATGACGTTCTGCCTCCTGCTGCACCGGTTCTGCTTTTTCAATCAGCTCGCAGAAAACCTTAGCACTGCCGTCGGTTACCGGCGGTTCCGGGGAAGACATTTCAATACGGATATTGTCAATCGCCATCATAGACAGCGCACCCATAAGATGCTCAACTGTAAAAACCTCAGCACCGTTTGCACTAAGTGTTGTTGCCTTTACCGTGGAGCTTACATTCTCCGGCAAAGCTTTTATTTCCGGTCTGCCCGGTAAATCGGTACGGACGAAGACAATGCCTGTGTCAGCCTCTGCAGGCTTCAGTGTCATCAGCACATCCTTGCCGGAATGCAGACCAATGCCTGAATAGGATACCTCTTTAGCAATTGTATGCTGGTATTCCTTTTTTTGCTCGGTCATTTTACTCCTCCTTGATCGAATTTATTTTTTTCTGCCAAAACGCTGGCGTCCGTCTTTCCAACGGTCATGCACCCAGAACCACATTTCCGGATGCGCAATAATCTCATGCTCCAGTATTGTCACCAGCTCACGGGTTACCGCATAAAAATCCTGCTCCTTGTTTTTTGTTTTCGGGGTGTACAGGGGAGGATAAATTTTAGCCGTACAGGTGCCATCTGTATTGTTGTGCAGAAATATCGGTAAAATCGGTGAACCGTAAATACGCGAAAGCGCCGCCGGTCCCATAGGGATAATAGAATCCTTGCCGAACAGGTCAATGCGTACGCCATCGTCATTCGTATCCTGATCATAAAGGATACCCAGAAGATTTTTTTCGCGCAGCATACGGCTGATAGCCAGCAGGCCATGCTCGCCACGGTTATAGGTAACCTTCTGTCCCACCATCTGGCGGAATTCATTGATAAGCTTATCCATATGACCGTTGTTCTGCTTACGGGTAATAGAAAGCATCGGGTAACCGTGCAGCGCTACAGTAGCGCCCAAAAGCTCCCAGTTGCCGTAGTGACCTGTAGCCATAATGACGCCCTTGCCCTGAGCATAAGCAGCCTCCAGATATTCCAGGCCCTCTACCTTTACCTTCTTGTCAATATTATCCTTATTCAGCAGCGGGAAGCGCATAACCTCAACGACCATGCGGCCGAAGCGGTGCAAACTGTCTGCAGCGATTTCCGCAGCTCTTGCTTCGTCAACCCCAAGGCATTCGCGGATATTGGCCTCTGCCATCTGCATACGCCAGCGCGGTACAACCGCCACTGCTACGCTGCCCAGGAATTTTGCCACCAGCTTGCGCAGCCACATGGGGGAGATGCACATAAATTTACTAAAAAGCTTGACTATATAATAACCTAACAAGCTTTCACCACCCTATTATTTTTTCAGCTCTGCCAATTCCTTTTCCAGAGCCTTGACGCGCTTGAGCATATCGCCCACCTTGCGCAGATTTGCTTCCTGACGCAGCCATTCCTTCATAGGCATAGCAGGGAAGCCGCCCATAACGGAATTGTCGGGAACATTATTGGTAATGCCGGTTTTGCCGCCAAAGACGCAGTTGCTGCCGATGGTAATATGACCGACAGTACCAACCTGACCGGCAAAGGTAACATTGTTGCCTACGGTTACGCTGCCGGAAATACCTACATGAGCAACAACCAGGCAGTTTTCACCTAAGATATCGTTGTGGCCAAGATGTACCAGGTTATCAATCTTGGTGCCCTTGCCAACAATAGTGCTGTCAACGGTAGCACGGTCGATACAGGTATTGTTGCCAATCTCTACATCATCCTGCAGCACTACATTACCGGTTTGCAGCACCTTGCTGTGCTTGCCATTTTGAGTAATATAGCCGAAGCCATCACCGCCGATTACAGAACCGGACTGCAGAATAACTCTGTCACCCAGTACACAGTCCTCACGGATAGTAGTATTAGGATAAAGGGTACAATCCTTGCCCATTTTTACGCGCTTGCCGACATAAGCATGCGGATAGATTACGCAGCCGTCGCCGATTTCGGCATCATCCTCAACAACAGCAAAGGGCTGAATAGCAACATTGCTGCCGATTTTTGCCTTCTTGGATACATAAGCATAAGGACTGATAACACGCTCAACCTCTTCCTGCGGGCGGAACAGCTCCAACAGTGCAGCAAAAGCCGCACGCGGGTTAGCAACTCTGATAACCGGACGGCCGTCCAGCTCCGGGTCTTCGGTACTGAGAACCATTACACCTGCCTTGCTGAGATGGCAGTGCTCTACATGAGGCGGCACTGCAAAGGAAATATCCTTCGGTCCTGCCTCAACCAGTCCGTTAACGCCGGTAATGCGCAATTCGGGGTTATCATGCTCTACCGTGCCTTTTAAAAATTCAGCTAATTCTTGTACACTCTTCTCCATTTCATACCTCCACCATAAAGCCGCTTACGCAAAAAGCGGACGGACTATCCGCCCGCTTCAGGGTGCTGCTTATTTCATTTTTGCAATTACGTCACCGGTAACATCGGTACCGCCCTGAGGAACGGCACGCTTGTCTAAAATAGCGCCCAGCTTTTTCTCGTCGGCAACTTGCTTCAGAGCAGTATCCAGACTTGCCTTCAGCTTATTTTGAGCCTCGCTTTGAATCAGCTTGGCTTTAGCGCCGTAATCTTCGGCAACCTTTTTGGCATCATCGCCGGTTTTACCTGCCATGTCCTTATCCATCTGGGTTTTCAGATCGGTCATTTTTTTAGTTACATCTTCCTGAGTGGTTTTTACGATAGGAGCTTCAGCTTCAATCTTGCTCATATCAACAGTACCAAAATCGGAATTACGTCCGCTGCAGCCGAAAGTAAACATAGATGCTGCAATCATCAGACCGGCAATAATTTTTTTCATAATTTTTAACCTCACTTAATTATAGCTCATATCAGGCCCGGGCACTTAACAACATCATGCCTTTTTCAGGGCCTTTATTATAGCAGCGGTAATATCCTCTGCCTTCATATTAACTCTAAACTTATTGAAAACAATAGTATAGCCGCGCTCATGCGCCAGCTTCACAGCCTGGCTTTCGATATCCTGATTGATTTGCTTCTTCAGGCTATCGTTCTTTTCCTGCTGCTTATCAATTTCTCTGTCTATAATACTCAGTGCATTATTTAAAGCCTTCGGTGCCGCGTCAAGCATTTCCTTGTCGCGTTCCTCCGGTGATTTAAGCTGCTGCATAGCCTGAGCATGCTGCTGTTGCGCCATATCACGCATCCGCTGCTCGGCTTCTGCCTTATACGGCAGTACCTTAGCATCAACCAGACGGCATTTTTCCGCCTGCAGCTCGGCAATCTGCGCACCACGCTCTTTCTGCAGCTCCTGCAGCTGTTTTTCAACCGCCTGACGTTCATCAGGCTTCATTTTAACAGCCTCCAGGATAGCTCGCAGATTAAATAATTTAAGCTTATAGGCTTCTTCGATATTCTTTTTGCGTTCTGCCAGCTGATTGTCAGCTTCCGCCTCGGCCTGGGCCGCAAACTTCTGCAGCTTGGCATTTTCAATCTCCCTCTGTTCTACCATACGGGTATTGAAATCAGCCTCCATAAAGCTTTGCTGGCTGAGCTGCCGCAAGCTGCGCAGCTTATTCAGGCTGCTTAGCTGCGCCTTGGCCAGCTCTTCCTGACCTTTACGCTTATTAAGCAGATCCTGCAAAATTTTTTCGCCCTGCTCCAGCTTCGCATACTGAGGATGAGCACTTACAGCCTGCTCCCAGTTGATAACAGCAATTTTTTCCTGCGGTCCCCGGACATTGGTACTGCATGCCGAAATCAGCAGAGCAACTGCAATAATAGCACTTATTTTTACCAGCTTGTTCTTCTTCATGCCTGCCTCCAATAACATTGCTGTACATCCGTAAATACCGCGATTAAATTGACATTACACAAGGCAAGCTGCCAACTTCAGAGCAGCAATGCGCTGAAGAAGCTGTTATTTGCCTGCCTGCATAGACTTGGCAACCTCGTCGGTAATATCTACACCGCCGAAAACAACAGTGTTCTTATCTACTACAACTGCCAAACCTTTTTTGTCGGCAATCTTTTTGATGCTGGCTTCGATTTTCTTCAGCACAGGGTCCATCAGCTCTTTTTGTTTGTTGGCCAGACGTTCCTGAGTCTGAGTATAATACTTTCTCTTTTCTGCCTCGTTCATGGTCTTGCTTTTCTCATTGAAATCCTTTTGGGCAGATTCGATTTCTTTGTTCATAGCTTCGTTAACTTTGCTCAGATCCGGGCTTTGTGCTACCAGCATCTGATAGTTAACTACACCGATAGCGGATTCGCTGGAAGCGGCAAAAGCACTCTTGCCTACACCGCTCTGCGTTACGGAAAGCGCAAAGCAGCCCAGTACGAAAATAGCTGCAATAAACAAGGAGATCAGCTTTACATTTTTAGGGTTACGCAATTTCTGCATCATAATCTAAATCCCTACCTTCTTTTCTCATACAAAAATTCAGAAGCTACAACAGCAGAAAACAGCATTAAGCTACTGTCATCCGTTTTTGTACTGTCTGTTGCAATAATATATCTTATTATATCAGCCTGCGCTAATTCTTTCAAGAATTGCTAGAGATTTCCTATAAGACGCAGGTAAAATTCACTGCCGCCGTAAACATATTCCGCGCTGAGGAACTCATGAATGCGATAGCGCACCGCAAACTCATTACGGTTATCACCGGAAAAATGCTCGGCACGCAAACGCCATTTAGGACTCAGGCTGTATTCCAGACGATAATTATTGTCGCCTATCGGTATCCGCCGTACGTAGCTCCAGCCGCTCTTGCCCCAATAATGCGTATAACCTGTGCCGAAGCGCCATTGTACGTCATCCAGGACAACCTCCGCCTCGCCGAAAATCTCATCGCGCGGCGAAATCATTTTACCAAGATGGGCCTTGCCGGAAAGGTTTTCCTTATTGCGGCCGATGTCGCCATAGCCCTCAAACCAGATTTTATAATCATCCGATTCAATCATAATATTTACGCCCAAATCAGCACCGGGCGTAATTTTAACCTCCGGACGCAGCTGATAATTTTTTACCTCCGGCTCAGTCATGAGCTTCTCTAAAAGCTGCTGCTCCAGCTCCTGGCGATGCCTTTGCACATAAGCAACAGGCAAACCGCGCAGCTTATCGCATTCGCCGGCATATTTGTACTTCAGCTTCATCAAAAGCACATTGGGAATAGCCTCGCTGCGCAATTCATAGCTGATATTACGTACCAGCTGGCCTACGGGATAGATAACAACCTGCACTACCGTGCGTCCGTCCTCCTGCAGCACATCCACCGCCGGCTTAAATTCCGGCAGCTGTGCCTGCACCTCGCTGCGTACCAGCTTGCGCAGTACGCCGCCGGCCCAGTCACCGGCATCCACCGACGCACCGCTGATAGCCTGCTCCAGCTGAGCATGCAGCGCAGGAATACGCTGCTCGAGCAGCGCCGCCGTCTGTGACTCTACTCCAGAAAACTGCAAATCGATAAGCGGCTTTTCGATAACCTTATTCCAAGGACGTGCGTACAGCTTCACCTGTGTAGTTTCGCCTACATCCAGCTTAACATCGGTAAGCTCGTAGCCGGTGAATACCCTGTCGCCGATTTCCGTCAGCAGGCGGGCATAGTCCTCCCTGGCCGCGGCAATCATTGCCGTATCCTTATCAATAAACAGCTGGTCCGCCACCACCTGCATGCTGCTGCTCATCTTCTGCAGCAGCAATTGGCTGGTGCCGCCGTTAGTATCTATAACTTGTACTTCTACACTGTTAACCGGTGCAGAAAAAGCATGCTGCAATGGCAAGATGCTTGTCATTGCAGCACAGAACAGAATCTTATTCAGCTTCATAGCCTAAATATTCTCCGCAAAATCAGAACTGTCCACCAAAGCTGAAGTGGAACTTGCCACCATCCTCGCCGTAGCCATAGTCCAGCTTAACCGGTCCCAGCGGAGAGTTGATACGCAGACCTACGCCGTAGCTGTTCTTGAGCAGTCCCATATCAAATTCATCCTCATGGCGTTTATCCCATGCATAACCGTTATCGGTAAAGAGTACGCCCTGAACTTTCTTGACAATCGGGAAGCGGTATTCCAGAGTTGCCTTCAGCATGCTGTTGCCGCGGAACTGGTCATCCTCATAGCCACGCAGGGTGTCGCTGCCGCCCATGGTGAAGCGTTGAGACAATGGCATATCGCCGCTTGCATAGCCTGCGCCCAGGTTCAATGCCCAAACACTTTCGCCGCCTGCACGGAAGTAATAGCGCCAGTCAGCAGTCCATTTAGTGAAGTCAAAGTCACCGCCCATGCCGCCGGCCCATTCTACGCTGTAGCCGATACGCTTGCCTTCATGCGGATCATAGATATTGTCGCGGGAATCATATACGCGGCCGAAGGTAATACTGCGGGTAACACCAAAGTTTTCCTTACGGCGCTCAGCGGCAGTTTCAGGCATCCAAGATTCATATTTATCACTTTTGTTGATAATTTCACCTTTGTCATTTTTCTCGAAGAATTTATTCTCGTAATACTGGTTAGAGTCGCCTTCGTAGCCGTCAGCTTCGCCCTTGTAGATATCATCACGGTTTTTAATCGTAATGTAGTTGCTGACAAATTCATTATGGGTTCTGCGGCTGAAGGTAATTTCCTGACCGCGACGCTTTTTGTCGTAGCGAGCAATTTCGTCACCGTCGATATTGTAATCGGCGTATTCGTTGGTGATATCGTAAAGGTTAATGGTAGCGCTAGTTTCCTTGTCATCCAGCCAGGGGCGGGTATAGCTGAAGTCATAGTTCTTGTTATCCTCGCCGCCGAACTCCCAGCGCAGGTTAATCTTGTCACCGATACCGCGGAAGTTCTTATCGCCGATGGAAACCATGCCTACAAAGCCGTCGGCATTGCTGTAGCCTGCGCCGATACCGAAGGTGCCGGTATTCATTTCAACTACGGAAATTTCTACTTCAACACCGTTAGGCTCACGGCCCGGATTCAGCTTAATGTTAACGTCTTCAAAATAGCCCAGGTTATATACGCGCTGCATGCTGCGGCGGGCAGCCTTGGCATTGAAGGGCTCGCCTTTTTTCAGCTTCATTTCACGGGTAACAACATAATCCTTGGTTTTTACGTTGCCCTTAACCTTGAAGCCTTCAACAATACCTTCGTTGACAGCAACCTTCAGAGTACCGTCCTTTTCCATATGCACGTCGGTAACACGCGCCAGGATGTAGCCGTTGGAACGGTATTCCTCTTCCAGTTTCTGTACGCATTTATTAATATCCTTCAGGTTGGCGATTTTGCCCTGCTCCAGGTCAAAAAAGCTTGCAACTCTTTGCTTGTTCAGTACAGTGTTGCCCTCAACATCTGTTTTTTTGTATACAGGGTTTTCCATAACATGGTAAATTACCTGTACGCCTTCAGGTACCGTCTTGAATTCTGGACGCAGGTCATAGAACCAGCCCAGATCATAAATAGCACTTAAATCCTCGCTCAGGCCTGCTTCAGTAAATTGCATTCCCGGTTTGGTTTTCAAAGCAGCGGCAATTTCAGCCTCAGGTACAGTAACATTACCCTCAATAATCTGCTTGGTAATGGTCTTGCCAATGTAAGGAGCCAGCTTGTTTTCCTCCTGATGGGATGACGGTGCAGTCTGCGTTACAGAGGTATCAGCACCCATAGCAGGTGTCTGAATTTCTTGGGCATAGACAGGTGCGGCCAGCATCATTGCTGTCAGGCCCACTGTCAGAGGCCGCCATAATTTTTGTTTCTTCAATTGATATTCCTCCTCATATTTCATTTAGAGTTACTCAACTCAACTCGCGCTGACTGCACTAATTTGTGCATATCGGCTTTAGATATAGTAACACGGTCGGGAGCGCCTTGTTTCTCCTGTACCGGTGTATCCTTAGCTTGCTGTTTCTGTATAGCTGCAGTCTTGGGCACCACAGCCTGCACCGGCATTTTCTGCTCCGGCTTGACCACAGTTTCTGCCACAGGCGGCGGCAACGCGACCTGCGCCTTCGCGCGGTAATGGTTTCTGGCAAAGCACCAGCCGCCGAAACCGGCAACTACCAGCAAAACAGCTGCACAGACTGCCAGAACCTGCCGGTTCCAGCTCCAGGGGCGGTCCTTCTTCCGACGCAGATTTTTCAGCTCGGCCTCCGCCAGCATCAAATCAAGCTCGCCTCGTATATCCTTATTATCCATAAAGCTTTGCTCCGCCTTATCCAGACTGCTCTTTATGCAGCGGATGCGTTGAAACAATGTACGGCTTGACTGCGTCATGCTTTTACCCCTTTCTGTGCATAATTGTTTTTAATAACTATGTCTTATATAATCGCCTGCTGCCTTGAGTTTTCACAAGTCATTTCAGATGATTACAACAGATTTAGTAAAGCTAACTTGCATTTTCGCTTTTTTTCGTTATTTATCAGCCTAAATACTATTCCTTATTAAATTCATGTATAAAGCGGGAAAGCATACCGCGGATACGGCGCACACCCTGCTTCTGCAGGCGGTAAACATGGCCGAGGCTTACATCAATAGCATCGGCAACTGCCTGCGCCGGCCTGTCCTCCAGATACATTCCCTGCAGCACCTGCTGCTCCTTCAGCGGCAAACGATACATCGCCTGCGCCACCTTTTCGCAGAGCAGATGCTGTTCCGTCACCTCGCTGGGAGATGCCAGTTCCGACGGCAGAGCATCACTTAAGGTAAAGCCCTTGGACAGTTCACTGTCCAGATACAGCATGCCCTTATCCGTACTGTGCCGCAGATAATCTACCATGCTTCCTCTGATACGGTATGAGGCAAACAGGCTGAAGGCTACCTGACGCTTATAATCATAACTTTCCGCCGCTTCCAGCAGTCCCACCATGCCTTCCTGAATCAGCTCCATTGTATCGGCCTCAGGCAGCCTGAAGCTCGACGCAATTTTGAAAACCAACGGCTGGTAAGCTGTCATCAGGAGCTGATGCGCTGCTTCGTCACCGGCAGCGTCACGCCGCCAAAGCTCCAGCTCTTCTTCCGGCTCCAGCAGCGAAGTCTTGCGCAGCTCTTCCAGATATCCTTGCAGCATCTGTTCACCTCCCTATAATATCTTTAATTTTCACCGATTATCTCGGTTTTTCGTAGTTTTTCATATTTTTCAAA
>ENA-OROM01000292-OROM01000292.1-human-gut-metagenome-genome-assembly--contig:-NODE-292-length-68219-cov-4.288980_pt1 | contig 68219 bp, 66 predicted proteins | sample MGYA00242129_ERZ509050 | MGnify/ENA primary metagenome ERZ509050 (study PRJEB26280, sample SAMEA2338701) | human gut metagenome | biome: human gut; feature: human-associated habitat; material: faeces...
AACAAGAAGATGTAAAAATGGTGAAGTTCATTTATTTGCGAATAAACTTGTATGTCTAGATTGTGGAACAAAACTTTATAAATGCAAAAATGATAGAGGCTACATTTATTTTTCTTGTAAAGGCTCTAAAAAGCTATATGGAACTTGTACACCCCATTCTATTGGTTATGAGAATTTAAAAGTATTAGTGACCAAAAAAATTAGAGAGAAAATTTTAGCATTTTATAATTTTGATAATATTTCTGATGATTTATTTGTTTCAAGTGATAATCTAAATAAAGCTAAACTATTGCAAAATAAAGTCCTATTACTTTCAAAAGAAATGGAAGATATCAATAAAGCAATAAAAGAACTTTATTTAAACAAAGTAAGTGGTAAAATTCCAGAAGATGTATTTGAAGATTTAAACTCCTCTTTTTTATCTGATAAATCAGCAAAGCAAAAAGAACTAACTAAAACACAAAATGATTTATCTAATTTAAAGGAAAAAGAATTAAACAGTAAATTTATAAAAGAACAAAAAGAACAAATAATTAATCACTTTAAGGATTTTAAAGAACTTAATTATGATATTGTTAATAGCTTTATAGATTATATTGAAATTGGAGAAAAAGACAAAAAGACTAAAACTCAAGATGTTATAATACATTGGAATTTTTAAAAAATCATAGTATTTTAAATTAATTTGTGTTATACTATTATTAGAAATTTTTAAAAGAAAGGAACGTGAAAATTATGATTAATGAAAAAAAAGAAATTCTTGCAACAGTTAATACTTTGCCTGATGATACAACTTGGGATGATGCTATCTATACTTTATATCTACATTCAAAATTACAAAAAAGCCAAGATGATATAAAAAATGGTAGAGTAATGACTATTGAAGAGTCTAAAGAAAGGATGAGAAAAAAATATGCAAGTTTTGATGTCAAATGAGGCACATGAAGATATAGATTCTATCTTTGAATATATATCGCGTGACTCTATTAAATATGCAAACGAAACTTCAGAAAATATTTATTCTCGAATATACGAACTAGAAAATGCTCCTTATTTAGGTAGATATGTTCCAGAACTTTCGGACAAGCATTTTAGAGAACTTATTTATAAAAGTTATCGAATAGTTTATGATGTTTCTGAAGATTCAGATACTGTTTACATACAGTTTGTCGTTCATGGCAAAAGAAATTTTAAATCATTTTATAAATCTTACATTAAAAATCATTTTTAATTCAAATTATTATTAAATTCTTATTTGGATATATTCCAAACCCACCCCATGGTCTGTGTAATATGCCCCTAACCCTGCTGCTTTTATTTCATCTATTGTTGCGTCTTTTGTTAATTGATGCACTATTGTTCCTACCATTTCAAGGTGTGCAAGTTCCTCAGTGGCAATATCATTTAAAGTTGCTTTAGCCTTTGTATCAGGCATTGCAAATCTTTGTGACAAATATCTTAAAGAAGCTCCAAGTTCTCCATCTGGTCCACCATATTGAGATATAATCCAGCCGGCAAGCTTAGGATCCTTTTGCTTTATATTTATTGGATATTGTAAAGTTTTATTATATGTCCACATAACTAATTATTTCCTCCTTCCCATGGCCATGGATTAGCAACCCATCTCCAACTATTGCATGGACAGTACATAGTAAGTGGTCCATATTTTCTTTGATAAATATCAACACTGTTTTTCAAATTTCTAGTGTATTGATTATGCAAACCAAGTGCATTTCTATCTTCTGGATGTGTATCTAAGTATAGTGTTAAATCATTTACTGCAAAAGCAAGACTTTGTATTTGCCTCATTAAGTCTTCCTTTGATAACGTACATTCTGGATTGTTTATAACACAATTATAATTCATTTGGCCATCTCCCTACATTACTTGTTGCATTGCGCAAATATTCTATTTCTTGCATGCTATCTCCTGCCTCATACGGACTGATTAGTTCTGGAAATATTGATCCCATTCGTAGTCCAATGTCAGGCTTAAATGTGTCATTCATATATTGGATTGGCACATAGCTTTGCCCATACATAAAATTGTCTGGAAATATTGCTGGATCATTGAATCCACAATCACATTTATTTTCCATATTTACATCCATGTTATTAGCTATCTGTGGATCATTTGTTACCATCATACTATTAGGGCAGTTGCATCCTTCGTCATCATTTTGACAAGGACAAGTGTAATTATTTCTATATCTATACATCGTTTCCTCCTTTAATTGCATATCAGAGTATTTTTCTGATTTACAAGTATAATATATCTTATGTCCCCATTAATAATAATGTTACAAAGCACAGTAAAAAACTCTGTATGTGATATACAGAGTTTTTATATTTATATGAAATGAAACTATATTCTCATAATTCCGCCTAAAACTTGGCTTTCTTTTTCGTTTGCTAAGATTTGGTCTCCTCCAGCAATTACAACTTTGTCACCTTTTTCAAGTGTTCCTTCTTTTTCAAGCATTGCAATTCCTTTTCCTATTGTTTCATCAATGTTAGCTCCACCTTCAACATATACTGGTAAAACGTTTTGAGCTAAAGCTAATTTGTGATATGTCTTCTCATCATCTGTTACAGCGATGATTGGGCAAGCTGGTCTGCATCCTGATAATAGATATGCTGTTTCTCCTGAATGAGTATAAGCAACTATTGCATCAGCATTTACTTCTTTTGCTGTTACACATGATGTGTAAGCAATGTTTCCTTTAAGATCATCTTTGTCAAAAGTATTTCCTCTAGCATCAAATCTCTTCCAGTAATGTAAATCACCTTCAATAGCTTTAGAAATCTTGTCCATATCTGTAACACATTCAACTGGATATTTACCCATAGCACATTCTCCTGAAAGCATTATACATCCTGTTAAATCATATACAGCATTTGCAACATCTGATACTTCAGCTCTTGTTGGTCTTGGGTTTGATGTCATAGACTCTAACATTTGAGTAGCTGTTATAACTGGTTTTCCAACTTCATTACATCTCTTAATGATGTGTTTTTGAACTATTGGAACTTGATAGAATGGAATTTCAACACCCATGTCTCCACGTGCAACCATTATACCATCTGATTCAGCTAAGATTTCTTCGAATTTATCAATTCCTTCTTGGCTTTCTATCTTTGATATAATTCCAATGTGTTGTCCACCATTGTCATCTAGTAATTTTCTTATTTGTCTAACATCATCTGCTCTTCTAACAAATGAAGCAAATATATAATCAAATCCTGCTTTAACACCATTTGTTATATCTTTTATATCCTTTTCTCCTAAAGCTGGTAATTCAACTATAGCGTCAGGAATGTTCATTGTTTTTCTTGATCCTAATCTACCTGTGTTTTGAGCAACGCAAAGTATATCTTGTCCAATTACTTCTTTAACTCTGAATTCGATTGCACCATCATCAACTAATATTGTTGATCCTGGTTTTACATCTTTATATAATTCTTTATAGCTTAATGTAGCCTTTGTATTGTTACCAATTATATCATCATGAACAAATGTAAATTCTTGTCCTTCTGTAATTGTAACTTTCTCGTCTCCTGACTCTAATTTTCCTGTTCTTATTTCAGGTCCTTTTGTATCAAGAGCCATTGAAATTGGTACATTTAAGTTCTTTCTAACTCTCTTAATTGTTGCTATTTTTTCAGCATTTTCTTCATATCCGCCATGTGAAAAGTTAATTCTGCAAACATTTAATCCTGCATTCATAAGCTTTGTTAACATTTCTTCACTTTCACTAGCTGGTCCGATTGTTCCTATGATTTTTGTTTTTCTAAAATCCTTCATTATATTTTCCTCCCTTTTAATGAACGCGATTATTATATCACTATATTATCCCAATTTCAACAGTTTTAGTCAATTTTTTGTCACTTTTAAAATTTATGTTACCTTTAAGTTTTAAAAATTTGATAAAAACTTGCTTACTAATTTAGCCATTGCATAATTTCATACAATGGACTAACATCTGAAAGTTTCATTTAAGGCTCTTTTCCATTTTCAGGATTATCAACCCAGTTCTCCCAATATCCAGCTAAAACATGGTTCGATGTCTTTTTCATATTCACCTAAAATATCTTCAACTGGTACTGGTGTACCATCAATTGAAATTGTTGCTCTGTTTATTTCTTCTTTATCTAATATATCTTTTATTTAATAATTAGAATCTTTTTGCAACTTTGATTGCTCTAATATTATAAAAAATCATTTTAACTAAAATCAATCATGTTAAAGTGATTTTTACTTTTTTATTTCATAAAATTAAACATTTTACGAAATGCTTTATTCTATTATTTGCTAATAGTTTATTTTTTATTCATTAACATTTTTTCATTAGTCGCAAAAAAATCGACATCCATTATTTAGAATATCGATTTATCACATTTGTTATTTCATTTATTTTTACTTTTTATTCTACATTTTATATTACGATTAATTCTTTACTTGATTTTGTTAAGACTTCTGATTCTAGCTTATTTACCAATATTGTATCTTCTATTCGTATTCCTATTTTTTCAGGAATATAAATTCCAGGCTCATTAGTAACTACCATATTTTCTTTTAATATATATGATGAGCGATAGCTCAAATATGGTAATTCATGAACTTCTAGCCCTACACCATGTCCGAGTGCATGGATTAGTTCAAAATTTCGTGCATTATATTCTATCTGCACACCTCTTGCTACAGACTTACCATCTACTCCATCTTTTATTTTATTAGTAGCTCGTAATTGCCCTTCTAAAATAAAGTTATATAGATTGCGCACTTCGTCAGATACACTTCCAACAAATATAGTTCTTGTCATGTCACTACAATATCCTTTGTATTTTGCTCCAAAGTCTATTGTTATATTATCACCACTTTGTATCTTTCTGTTTGTTGGAACTGCATGAGGTTTAGATGAATTTTCTCCACTTGCTACTATTGTATCAAAGGCAAGTCCATTTGCACCATTTTCTATAAAATACTTTTCTATCTCAAAAGCGATCTGCCTTTCGGTCATTCCAACTTTTATGTATTCTAATAAATGTGTAAAACAATTGTCTGTAATCTCACAAGCTCGTCTAATTTTTGCAATCTCATTATCATCTTTTATTGTTCTCATCTTTTCTATAAGATTATTAGTTTCTACCGCTTCTTTAAGTCTATAAATTCTAACAAGATTTTGATACTTAGAATATGATATGTAATTTTCCTCAATGCCAACTCTAGGACAATTTGCGAAAAAAGATATGTATTCATTTTCAGGTATGTTTGCCTGATCCCTTACATTTATTTCATCACTAATTGTAATCGTACTATTTACATCTTCAATATAGCGTGCATCTGTAATAAAGATATTATCCTTATCATTTATAATTAATGTGCCTTCTGCATATACTCCTGTAATGTATTCAATATTGATTGGATTGCTTATTATCATTCCATCAATCTCAAGTAATTTCATTTTTTCTCTAAGACATTTAATCTTATAGTTCATCTACTATCATCCCTTTTCTTTCATCTATACATACATCTAAACTTGATACATTCCTAAAGTAAATATCTTCAATAATACTAATAACATTATATTATGTGGTACTAGCATTACTATAAAAGTTGCTATAATGATAAATGGTCCAAAAGGTATGTATTCATCTGTGCCTTTCTTTTTCGTTACTAATAGTACTATACTTATTACTGCACCTAATAAGAATGATAACACTGAAATCATTATAATATCTGAAAGTCCAAATACTAGTCCTAATGCTCCCATTATCTTTACATCACCAAATCCCATTGCTTCTTTTCCTGCAATAGCACCTCCAATTAAGGTTATAAGTAAGAATATACCTGCACCTGTTACCATTCCAAGTAATCTATCAACAAATATGTTTACACTTGAGATTCCTGATATGAATGCAAATACAAGTCCAACTTCAAATATAGTAAGTGTTAATCTATTAGGTATTATTTGTTTTCTGTAATCAATTATAAATGCTGCTAAGAACATCGGAGCTAATATCATATATTCTAGTAATTCAATCTGCCATCCAAAGAAATATAATAATGCTATATACATAATTGCTATTGAAAATATCAATTTGCAATTTATCTTCATGTGTGGTAAATATCCTATCCAGAGTTCTTTTGTGAATACTTTTTCATGATTTTCTAGTCTATCATTAGCCCAGTTCATGAATTGTCCTACTCCTATTCCCAGTAATCCTATAAAAAAATAATATAATATATGTATGTCATGTATGTACATATAAGCCTCCTATTCAAGTTTCTTTAGTACTTTCTTTTCTAAATTTCTTTTTAGCTTTGATATAACTGAGCTTTCTGGTTGTATCGGATCTGTTAATATTGAAAACATTCCAAGCCTATTGCTTCCTAACACATCTGTAAACAACTGGTCTCCTATCTCTGCTATTTTTTGCGGTTTCTCATCTACAATATCGATTGCCTTTTTTAGTCCTCTTTTCAAAGGCTTGGTTGAGAAATATATGTATGGTACATCAAGTTTAGTTGCTAAACTTTCAATCTTTTGTTTCTTGAGACTATTAGATGCAAGGCAAATTCTAATATCAGCTCCTTTGATATATTCAATCCATTCATCTATATATTTTAAAGGATTTTTGTTTAAATCTATTAGAGTATTGTCTACATCTAATATAATTGCCTTTATGTTATGTTCTTCGAGAAAATCTGTTGTGATATCAGTTATTCTTTTGAATCTTGCTTGTGGCTTTAGTAATGATTTTTTCATAAAACCCCTTTCTCATTTATTTTATTGTAGTGTACTACGCATGTATATTTTATAATAAATTTGAAAGATGTGCAATGCTTTTTATTTATTATTTGCAAAATCTGTGATTTCCAATTGTAATAGTCATCGGTCTAGACCATATCCATTTGTTTGTCGCAGTTTTCGGATTAAAATAATAAACTGCCCCATAAGTTGGATCCCAACCATTTATTGCATCCTGTGCAGCTTTTTTAGCAGTAGCATCTGGAGATAAATTAATTTGCCCATCTGATACACATGTAAATGCTCCTTGTTGATATACTACTCCTGATACAGTATTAGGAAATTTGCTTGATTTTACTCTATTTAATATTACTGCAGCAACAGCTACTTGTCCTGAATATGGCTCTCCTCTTGCTTCTGCATATACAAATCTGCTTATTAAGTTCAAATTACTTGAATTACTAGATGAGCTTGAACTATTACTTGAATTAAATATTCCCATAGCTTGCAATGTTTTAGTTCCTGCAATACCGTCTACTGATAATCTATTCTTTTTCTGAAAGCTCTTTACTGCTGCAAGTGTACCACTTCCATATATACCATCTACACTTCCTTTATAATATCCCCAGTTTTTTAGTTTTGTTTGAATTTGTTTTACTTCATCTCCTCTTGAACCATATTTGGATAATGCGTATACTTCTTGATTTCTAGCGATTATATTATATGATACAAATAATATAATACTTACTATTAATAGTATTCCACTTTTATATAATTTTCTCATAACTTTTCCCTTTCAATAAAAAATAAAAATGCTGATATCATTTATCAACATTTTTTCCTTTTTTTATAAAGTTATGCAATAATTTAGTTAAAATATTCCTTGTATATTTCCATCATCATCAATGTCTATGTTTTCTGCTGCTGGCACTATTGGAAGTCCAGGCATAGTCATTACTTTACCTGTTTTTACAACAATAAATCCAGCACCTGCTTTCTTTTCCAAAGATTGTACATGTAGTGTAAATGGTGTATCACATAATAGATTTTTAGCATCATCTGAAAATGAAAATGGAGTTTTTGCTATACATACAGGTAGATTTTCATTATTCAATCTCTCTAATTCTTTGCATGCTTCATCTGAATATTGTACATCACTTGCTCCATATACATTCATCGCAATTTTATTAATCTTCATTTCTATTGTATCATCTATATTATATACATATTGTAATTTATGTTCTTTTTCACATGTATCTATTACTTTTTGTGCAAGATCTGTTGCTCCTTCTCCGCCTTTTGCCCAGTTTTCTAAAATACTACAAGGTACTCCAATCTTAGCAATTTCATTATTTACAAACTCTAGTTCTTCCGTCATATCTGTATTAAATTTATTTATTGCAATAACTGGATTTAAACCACTATTTTGTATATTATTAATATGTCTTTTTAAATTATTCATTCCAAGTTTTAATGCTTCAATATTAGGCTCATTTACATCTTCTTTTTGAACTCCACCATGATATTTCAAAGCTCTAAGTGTTGCAACTATAACAACTGCATCTGGTGAGACCTGCTCTTTACTATTATTTAATGCTCTACATTTTATATCTATAAATTTCTCAGCTCCAAGATCTGCCCCAAATCCTGCCTCTGTAACTGTATATTCTCCTAATTTCATAGCCATCTTAGTTGCAATTACACTATTACAACCATGTGCTATATTGGCAAATGGTCCTCCATGAATAAATGCAGGAGTATGTTCTAATGTTTGTACCATATTAGGATTAATCGCATCTTTTAATATAACAGTGAGGCTTCCATCTGCTTTTAAATCTCTACAAGTAACGGGATTTCCTTCATCATTTGTTCCAATTACAATATCACCAATTCGTTTCTTTAAATCATGTATATCTGTTGCTAAACACAATATTGCCATTATCTCTGAGGCAACCGTTATGTCAAATCCATCATATCTTGGCACCATATTCTTTTCACCAGATAATCCAACTTCAACTTTTCTTAGTTCTCTATCATTTAAGTCAACACATCTTTTCCATGTAACATTTTTTATGTGTAATGAGTTTCCATGGAATATATGATTGTCAATCATTGCACTTAATAGATTATTAGCTGTTGTTATTGCATGTATATCTCCTGTAAAATGCAAATTTATATCTTCCATTGGTGCAACTTGTGAATATCCTCCACCTGTTGCCCCTCCTTTTATTCCAAATACAGGACCAAGTGAAGGTTCACGAAGAGCCAAAATAGACTTCTTTCCTAATACTCGTAATCCATCTGCTAGTCCTATTGATGTAGTAGTCTTTCCCTCTCCTAATGGTGTTGGATTAATTGCTGTAACTAATATTAATTTTCCATTTTTTCTATTTTTAATCTCTTTATAATAATCATTAGAAATCTTAGCTTTATATTTTCCGTATTGTTCAACATACTCTTCTGGAATACCTAATTCATCAGTAATGTCTGTTATTTTATTTAATTGTGTATTTCTTGCAATTTCAATATCACTCATATTCCTGCTTATTCCTTTCTAATTTTATATTCTATATTAGAAACATAATCCAACTATTATGCCAATTAATGCTCCTGCTGCAACTTGTATTGGTGTATGTCCTGTCATTTCCTGCAATTTCTCTGCATTAGATAATTTCTGATTATTTAATATATCATTTAATATTCTAGCTTGTTTTCCAACTGCTCTACGTACTCCTGCTGCATCGTACATTACTATTAATGAGAAAATTACACTTAAAGCAAATATTGGCGTGTCCCATCCTACATTTTTTCCAATCATAGTTGCAAGAGATACTGCAATGGCTGAATGTGATGATGGCATTCCTCCCGCTCCTAAAATTCGCTCTATATCCCATACTCCTTCATGTACTCTTTTGTATAATACTTTAAATAATTGGATTCCAAACCATGTAACAAATGGCACAATTATATATTTGTATCTTAGTATTATGTCTATCATTGTATTATCCTTCCTTTTATTCCGTTTCACTATTCTTCATTTGTTGGCACAAAGTCTTTTTCTTCGCCATTTACTAATATAGTAATCTTTTTCTCAGCTTGATTTAAAAGTTCATTACATTTATTAGCAAGTTTCATTCCCTCTTCAAATTTCTTTACTTGTGTATCAAGATCTAAATCATCTTTTTCTAGTTCATCTGCAATTTTTTCAAGAGATTTCATTGATTCTTCAAAATTTGTTTCTTCCACTTATTTATTCTCCTTTAACTCTGTTATAGTAGCTTTCGCATTTCCATCAATATATCGTAACTCAATATCATCTCCAACTGATATTGATGTAATACTTTTAATAATATGTCCATCTTTCTCTGATATTGTATATCCTCTAGAAATTGTTTTCATTGGACTTAAAGTATCTATTCTAGCCGATACTTTGCTTAATTCTGCTCTGCTTTTATTAATTATATTTAATGTACTATTAGTAATAGATTTTAGTAACATATCTAGTTTTACATATTTCTCATTTATTGTCTGCAAAGGTTCTTTGAAAACTCTTCTTGACATACATTTCTCATATCTTAGCTTCATTAACTGGATTTTTCTTTTTAATGCAACTTTATATCTATTTTTATAATCATTTATAGAGTCTTTTACATCTCCAATATTTGGAACAGCAAGTTCTGCTGCTGCAGACGGTGTTGGTGCTCTTAAATCTGCTACAAAATCTGCTATCGTAAAATCCGTTTCATGTCCTACTGCTGAAATTACTGGTATGCGAGAATCATATATCGCTCTAGCAAGTACCTCTTCATTAAATGGCCACAAGTCTTCAAGTGAGCCTCCGCCACGACCTACAATAATTACATCTGCTAGATTCTCATCATTCATTTTTTTCAAAGCTTCTACAATCTTAAGTTCCGCTCCTGGACCTTGTACTGGTACAGGAATAAGTCTGATATGAACATTAGGATTACGTCTTGTAGATACATTAATTATATCTCTTATAACCGCTCCTGTTGATGATGTTAATACTCCTATTGTTTTAGGAAATTTAGGAATAGGCTTTTTGTGATTAATATCAAAAAGCCCTTCTTTATCAAGCTTAGCTTTCATCTTTTCATATGCTTCATACAAGCTTCCCATACCATCTTGTTTCATTCCTTTGGCATATATTTGATAAACACCATCTCTTTCAAATACTGATACACTACCTAAAATACATACTTTCATTCCGTCTTTAGGCATAAACGTCAAATATGGTGTATAACTTTTAAACATAATGCATTTTATTAAAGACTTCTCATCTTTTAAAGTAAAATACATATGTCCTGTATAATGCAATTTGAAATTCGATATTTCTCCTTTTACATAGACATTGTTTAAAAAGTCATCACCATCTATTTTATTTTTTATATACTTATTTAATTCTTCAACAGTTATTGGATTTATTTCCATTTTCTTTCCTTCTATTAGCTATTCTTCATTTGCATCATCTTCTGCAAGATTGTTCTTCTTAACAATACTTGCAAGAACACCATTTACAAATGATTTAGATGAATCATCACCATACATTTTAGCAAGTTCAACAACCTCATTGATTACAACTTTATATGGAACTTTGGCATATATCATCTCATATATTCCAAGTTTTAATAAAGTTAAATCAATCTTAGATATTCTAGATATTGTCCAGTCTTGCTTTATGTTCTGCTTTATTTGTTCTTCAATATCATTATTATTTTGTGCTGTGCCTTCAATAATATCAGTAATGAATTTTATAGCTTCTTTATCATCTATTTCTTCATCTTTTATAAATAGTTCTATTTGTTCTTCAATATTGCTTTCAGACATTATCTGCAAACTATATAATAATTTAAATGCTGCTTCTCTAGCCTTTGATCTGTTCATTTTTACCCCTTTATTGTTACATTCTATCAACAAATTCTTTTAATTTGTTTTTTACAAAATCTTTGTTATGTTGAAAGTAATTTCCAGCCCATGCACCTATGCATACTAATACTATTCCAACTATTATTCTATAAAATCCTGTACATGCAATTATTAGTGCAATAATTGCTCCTAAGATTCCACCCCAATATTTTGTTAAGAATTTTTTTAAGTCTTCCATTTAATTCCTCCTTAAAGCTTAATTACATTCTGCTTAATCCTTCTTTTCTCTTTTTGTGGCTTTTGTTTTCTTTTCTTTATCTTCATCTGCCTTTTCGATTCCAGTGTTTCTAACTTTTACATTTACATATTTGATTTCCAAATCTGTAGCAGCTTTTATCTCTTTCTTTACTTTTGTTTGAAGTCTTGATGTAACATCTTTAATAACTGTTCCTCTTAGTACATCTATTGAAATTTCTATGATTACATCATTTTCTTTAGTTATATTTATTCTAGTAATTGAATCTGTAATTTCATCAAAATCAGTTATAACACCTTCAACCATATTTCTTAAAGTATCTGCTGTAATAAGTAATCTACCATCTTCGTTTTGTAATAATATTCCGCTTCCTTCTTCCTCATCATCTTTGGAAGTCATATCAGTGAAGAATAAACATTTTATAGCTAATAATGCAAGAACTGTACATGAACCAATTAATACATAAGTTCCTGTTTGTGATGCATATGCTTTACTAATTAATATGCTGTATACTGATGGTTCAATCCATCCAAAACCAATCAAGCATAATGTTATTGATATAATTAAAACTATTGCTGAAAATATAGCAAGTCCAAGTTTATCAAAAAATTTCATATTCATTACCTCTTAAATTAAAGGCTTAGACTTCTAAATCTAAGCCTTACTTCTCTTTCTTATTTATTTCTTTTCTTCTTTTTTCTTATCGTCTTTCTTTTCAGACTTTTCTTCTTTTTTCTCTACTACTTTTTCTTCTTTCTTTTCTAAGTTAGTGTTAACACCTTGTACATGTACATTAACTTCTGTTACGGTTAAGCCTGTCATGCTTTCTACTGATTTTTTAACTCTCTTTTGAATTTCAAAAGCAACATCTGGAATTCTTGCACCATATTCAACTATTATATTGACATCAATTTTAGTATTTTTTTCTTGAACGTCAACTTTGATTCCTTTTGACATATTTTTCTTGCCACTAAGAACTTCTGATATTCCTCCTGCAAATCCTCCTGCCATTTCTGATACTCCTGGAACTTCAGCTGCTGCCATTCCAGCAATTACAGATACTACATCATCTGATATTTGTATATTATTGTCTCCGTTTTTGTTTATTGTAACTTCTCCCTTTACTTCAACTTCTTTATTATCTTCACTCATAATAAACCTCCTTCTGTTTATATACTTCCAGTATATCAATATATACACATTTTTTCAAGTATTTATGAAATATTTTTATTATTCAGTAACGGCTAGCTCTACTCTATCTTCACCTACAACATCTTTAAAAGCTTCTATCGTTTTACCAGCATTATCAGCAAATATTGCTCCACACTCTGTTTCTTTTCCATTGGTCTTAACATTTACTTTTAAATTATTCTGTTCACCTTCAAAAAATTTAATTGTTCCGCGAAGCTTTTCCTTCGTTTCTTCTGGTAAATCCGTAATATCTATTACAAGTCTTCTCTGACTATTAGATTTTAATTCAGTTATTTGGTTAGCTATAATTGTTATATCATTTTCATCTCTTATACTTATTCGTCCTTCACACAATATAAGGCTTTCTTCTATAAGCAGATTACTGCATTTATTATAGCAACTTTCAAATACTATTAATTCACATGATCCATATAAATCTTCTATTGTCACAAAAGCCATTACTTTATTGCTCTTAGTAAATTTCTTTTTTATCTTTGTAATAACTCCTGCAAGCTTTACACTTTGCCCATCTTGAAGGTCACACTTTTCTCCAGCTGTCATTTGCTCCATTGTTTCTTCAATTTGTGCTGTATTAAAGTTAGTAACTTCATCAAGCTGCTTTCTATATTTCTCAAGTGGATGTCCTGATATATATATACCAAGCATTTCTTTTTCCATTGATAAAAGTTCTTTTTCAGAAAATTCATCCATCTCCATGTAATTGTATTTCATTTTCTGTATGTCTTCTTCTGAATTAGATATGTCAAACATTGTTATCTGATTAGTAAAATTCTTCTTCTGGCTATCTGCTATTGTATCAATTATTTGTTCATAAGATGCAATTAGTGTACAGCGAGTTTTTCCCATATTGTCAAATGCACCTGCACGAATCAAACTTTCTATACATTTCTTATTAACTGCTTCACCATAAATTCTTTCTGCAAAATCTGTAAAGTCTTTAAATTCTCCGCCATTTTCTCTTTCTTTTACTATTGCATCAACAGCTGCAAGACCTACATTCTTAATACTTCCTAATCCAAATCTTACGCTATTATCTGTTGCTGTAAATTTCGTATAACTCTTATTTATATCAGGTTTTAATATTGCAATATTAGATTTCTTGCATTCATTTATATAAATTGGTATTTTATCTAGATTTCCTAAAAAACTATTTAGCATAGCTGCCATAAATTCTGCTGGATAATATGCTTTTAAATATGCTGTCTGATATGCAACAACAGCATAGCATGCTGCATGTGATTTATTAAATGCATATTTTGCAAATTCAGACATTTCATCAAATATTTTATTAGCTGAAGCTTCGTCAATACCATTACGCACACATCCAGGAATTTCTACATTTCCGTTTTCATCTAGCTTGCCATGTACAAAGTTTTCTCTTTCCTTTGCCATAACATCTAGTTTTTTCTTTCCCATCGCACGTCTAACTAAGTCAGCTCTTCCTAATGAATATCCTGCTAAGTCTCTTACTATCTGCATTACTTGTTCCTGATATACCATACATCCATACGTTACTTTTAAAATAGGCTTTAATGCAGGATGAGTATATACTGCATGCTCTGGATCTTTCTTATTAGCTATATATCTTGGAATTTGATCCATTGGACCAGGTCTATATAATGACACACCAGCTATAATATCTTCAAGACAGTCTGGCTTAAGTTCTTTCATGAAGTTTGTCATTCCTTGGCTTTCAAATTGGAATATTCCAACTGAATCTCCATCTTGCCATAATTTATATACTTTAGGATCTGCCATATCTTTATCAAATTCTACATCAATTCCACGATTTTTCTTAATTAGCTCTTTTGCATCACGTATAACTGTTAATGTACGAAGTCCTAGAAAGTCCATTTTTAGAAGTCCTAGTTCTTCCAAAGTTGTCATTATATATTGTGTTGATATTACACCATCTCTTGCATATAATGGAACATAATTAACAACTGGCTCTCTGGCTATAATTATTCCGCAAGCATGTGTTGAAGCCTGTCTTGGCATTCCTTCAAGTGCCATTGCTATATCAAGAAGTTTCTTTACTTCTGGATTCGTATCATATAGGTCTTTAAGCTCTTTGTTTATTTCCATGGCTTTGCTAATTGTTATATGAATCTCATTAGGAATCATTTTAGCAAGTTTATCTGCTTCTGCATACGGATAATCAAGCACTCTTGCAACATCCCTAATTACCATCTTAGCAGCCATTGTGCCAAATGTTATTATCTGTGACACATGGTCATGACCATATTTTCTAGCGACATAATCAATTACATCTTGTCTTTTTTCATAATCAAAGTCAATATCAAAATCGGGCATGCTTATTCTTTCTGGATTTAAGAATCTTTCAAAAATAAGTCCATATTTTATTGGATCGATATCTGTTATTTCTATTGCATACGCAACTATTGAACCTGCACCTGAGCCTCTTCCTGGTCCAACTGGTATTCCATGAGATTTTGCATAATGTACATAATCCCATACAATTAGGAAATAATCAACATATCCCATTTTCTTAATTACACCTAATTCGTACTCTTTTCTTTCGATTATATCTTTAGATGGATTTTCTCCATATCTATTTCGTATACCATCATCAGTTAATTTTTTTAAATAATCATAATGTGTAGCAAATTCTTCTGGCACATCATAATTAGGTAATATTGTATGTCCAAATTCAAATTCAACATTACACTTCTCTGCAACTTTAACTGTATTCTCTATAGCATCAGGAACTGCTTTAAAATAGTCCATCATTTCTTCTGGTGATTTTATATACAATTCATCTGTTTCGAAACGCATTCTGTCTTCATCAGACATTCTCTTTCCAGTTTGTATACATAACAAAACTTCATGATTATATGCATCTTCTTTTTTCAAATAATGTGAATCATTTGTAGCAAGTAATGGAATGTCTAATTCTCTTGATAATTGTATTAACTTTTGATTAACTAATACTTGCTCTTTTATACCATTATTTTGAATTTCAAGGTAATAATCTTCTCCAAATATACTTTTGAACCATAAAGCTGACTTTTTAGCAGCTTCCATATCTCCTTTTACTATCTCAGAAGCTACCTCTCCTGCAAGACAAGCACTTGAGCAAATAAGTCCTTCATGATATTTTTCTAGCACTTCTTTATCAATACGTGGTTTATAATAAAAACCATCAGTAAATCCTAAAGATACCAGCTTTGCTAGATTCTTATATCCATTGTTGTCTTTTGCAAGTAATATTAAATGATTATATCTATTATCAATGCTTGGATCTCTGTCAGCCATTCTGCGAGGTGCAACATACACCTCGCATCCAATGATAGGCTTTATTCCATTTGCTTTGCATGCTTTATAAAAATCAATAGCTCCAAACATTACTCCATGATCTGTTATTGCCATTGCATCCATTCCAAGCTCTTTAGCTCTTACTGGTAAGTCTTTTATTCTATTTGCTCCATCTAGTAAACTAAATTCACTGTGGACATGTAAGTGTACGAATTTGCCTTGTAACATTTGCTCTTTCCTTTCTTTATAACCATTATTATACTACAAATTCCTAAATTATCATAGCCATTCTTTGTATTTCTTTATATATTCTTTCTTTACGACTTGAACTATTACTGCATATAATGCAACTAATAATATCAAATATCCATAATATCTTAGTGGTAATATTACAAAATTAAAATCAGGTAATCCGCTTAACATTATTGGTGTAATAATTGTTCCTAGTATTGTTAAAATTGTCATTGTAAATAATGTCTTGCTTGGCTTTGACTGAATAAATGGTATCTTTGCTGTACGAATATAATGAATTATAAGTGTTTCTGATATCAAGCATTCAACAAACCATGCTGTTTGAAAATATGCCTGTTTTTCAACAGAATTATATCCAAATATAAACCAGAATATTAGAAATGCTAATACATCTGTTATAGAACTTATTACTCCCATTATTTTCATGAATTTGCCCAAATCTTTAGTATCCCACTTACGTGGTTTTGTGATAAATTCCGAATCTACTCTATCATACGGAATACCTATTTGAGAAATCTCAAATAGAAAGTCTTGTATCAACATTTGTATTGGTAATAATGGTAAGAATGGTAAGAATATACTTGCAATCATTATACTAAATACATCTCCAAAATCAGAACTTAAAGCTAATTTCATGTATTTAATTATATTTCCATAAACAGTTCTTCCTTCTATTACCCCATCATATATAACTTCCAAGCTTTGCTCTAACAATATAATATCACTTGAAGCCTTGGCAACATCAGCAGCGGTATTAACACTTATTCCAACATCTGATGAATGTAATGAAGGAGCATCATTTACACCATCTCCCATATAGCCTACTACGTGACCATTCTTCTTTAATGCTTTTACGACTCTTTCTTTCTGCATAGGATTCATACGTGCAAAAACATCACATTCTTCAACAATTTTTTGAAGCTGCTTATCTGACATTTCGTCAATATCTTTTCCTAGGATTATATTACTTCTTATACCAACGATACTACATACACTTTCTGTTGCATATTGATTATCTCCTGTTAGTATTTTAGTTGTAATTCCTACATTAGCTAGTTTGTCTAGTGTTTTCTTTACATCACTCTTTGGTGGATCTAAGAATGCAACAAGACCTAAGAATATCATATCACATTCATCTTTTGCGTCAAAATCATCTAATCCAGAATATCCATTTTTCATAGCTATTGATATGACTTGCATTCCCTGTCTTGCTAATTGGCTTGCCCTCTCATTTACTTGTTTTATAATCTCATTTGTGATTGTGTATTCTTTATTATCAATCAATACTTTAGTACAGCATTTTAATATTTCTTCAAGAGCACCTTTTGTAATCATCTCATATCTTCCTTCATGTTGTACAGCTATTGACATTCTTTTTCTCATATAATCAAATGGAATTTCATCAATCTTTTCGTAATCTGAAATATCTATTTTATTCTTTTTGCCATAACTCATTACAGCTTTGTCAACCAAGTTCTTCATACCTGTACTTAATTTGCTATTAATATAGGCATATTTTAATACAGTTTCATCGTCTTTTCCTGTTGCATCAACATATTTTTGAAGAACTATTTTATTCATTGTAAGAGTTCCCGTTTTGTCAGTGCAAAGCACATCCATTGAGCCAATATTTTGAATAGATTGTATATTTTTTACTAATGTCTTTTTCTTTGCTAAATTCTTGCTTCCTCTTGTTAAATTTACATTTACTATCATTGGTAGCATACTTGGAGTTATGCCTACTGCAACTGACAATGCAAATAATAATGCTTCTGTTAAATCTTTTCTTATAAATCCATATATTGCAAATACTAATACAGAAATAACTATCATATACTTTATAAGCATCTTAGTTATTCTGTCCATTCCTTTTTCGAAATTGGTTAGCTCTCTTTTATTTCCAATGTCCTTATTCATCTTACCTATATAAGTATTAAGCCCTGTTGTAATTACGACACCAACTCCGCTTCCAGTTACTACATTTGAACCCATAAAACATACATTAGGAATATTAAATACATCATCATAAGACTTTCTCTTACATATCGTTTTTTTCTCAACAGGCACACTTTCACCAGTAAATGCTGATTGATTTAGGAATAAATCTTTGCTATCTATAAGCACCATATCTGCTGGAATTACAACTCCTGCATTAAGTGGAACAATATCTCCTATAGTCACATCTTCTTGATAAATTTCTCTTACCTTCCCATCACGCATAACATTAACTTTTGGCTTTATTTTCGAACGCAACTTTTCGTTAAATCTGTATGTCGAATAATCTTCGGCAAATCTTATCATAGCACTTGCTATTCCAAGGCATACAATAATACCTGCTCCAAGTATATCATTTGTCATATAGTCAATTACGGCTAGAACAAATAATATCATTATGAACTTATCTTTAAAAGATCTAACTAAGAAATATAGCCAACCTCTTTGCTTATCATTTGTAGCGATATTTAATCCATATTCGTCATGTCTTCTCTCTACTTGCTCTTTATTTAATCCTTGCTCAGAAGTTCCAAGAGCTTTCAGAATTTCTTCTTTTGTTAATCTTGATATCTCATTATATTTCATTTGTTTTACCTCTTTACATTTATTAATTGTTATTTTAGTATATCCATTTTTCTTAGTCAATAAAATAAGCAAAAAAATTGTAAAATCTTCTAATCCATGTTATAATCATTGTGTTAGGAGAATTATATATGTTACAGAAATATTTAGATAAACTTGAATTTAATGTTATTATATCTCAATTATTACAAACTTCACATACGTTTATTGGAAAAGAAATTATCAGTAAGTTGTCACCTTCTACTAATGAAGATAAAGTAAGAAAAACATTAGCAGAAACTTCTGAAGCATGCACTCTTATTCACACTAGTGGTACTTTTCCTATTAGCAAAATTGATGATTTAAATATTCAATTAAAAAGAATTGAAAGTGGAATGAGCTTATCAGCTAAGCCCCTACTTGAAATAGCCACGATTTTAAAGGCAAGTCGAGAATTATCAACTTATTATAAAGAGTCAGAACTCATGTTACCTAATATAGGCACTTATTTTGATGAGCTTTACACTAATGTTGATGTTGAGAAGAAGATTTTCTCAAGCATAATATCAGAAGACACTATTGCTGATAATGCTTCGCAAAAATTAGCTTCAATTAGACGTAGTCGCAAGAATCTTGAACTTGAAATAAAAAATAAATTAAATACTATCATTCACTCTAATACATATTCAAAATATTTAATGGATCCAGTTGTTACAATGAGAAGTGGTAGATATGTTATTCCTGTTAAAGATGAATATCGTAGTCAAGTAAAAGGATTTATTCATGACACATCTTCTAGTGGCTCTACAGTTTACATTGAACCTATGGCTGTATTTGAATTAAATAACTCAATTGGTAATTTACTTGTTGATGAATCAAGAGAAATTGAAAGAATATTAGAAAACTTATCTGCCCTATTATATCCTATATCAGGACTTATTAAACAGTCATACCATCTAATTGGAAAGCTTGATTTTATTTCATCAAAAGCTACATATTCAATTTCACATAATTGTAGTGAACCTATAATAGGTAATTACATAGATTTTAAATACGCTAGACATCCTCTAATAGATGAAAATAAAGTCGTTCCAATTAATATACATCTTGGACGCGATTTTAGATGTCTTGTTATTACTGGTCCAAATACTGGTGGTAAAACTGTTACACTAAAAACTGTAGGATTGTTATGTGCTATGGCACAGTCTGGCATGCACATTCCTGTTCAAGAAGGAAGTACAATTAAAGTATTTGATAATATATTTGCTGATATTGGTGATGAACAAAGTATCGAAGAATCTTTAAGTACATTTTCTTCTCACATGACTAATATTGCTCACATCTTGCAAGTATTTACCAATAAAAGTTTGATCTTAGTAGATGAATTAGGTTCTGGTACAGATCCTATTGAAGGTGCAGCACTTGCAATAAGTTTACTTGAAAACTTTTATAAACATGGTGCATACATTCTTGCAACTACTCATTATCATGAGATCAAAAATTATGCTATATCTAATGAAGGATTTGAAAATGCAAGTTGCGAGTTTGATTTACATACTTTAAAACCAACTTATCACCTCCTACTTGGTATACCTGGAAAAAGCAACGCTTTTGCTATAAGTAGCAAATTAGGCATATCACAAGACATAATAGATAGAGCATCTAGCCTTGTTAGTAAACCTGACACTGATATTGAAACTCTTATGAAAGACATTTATGATGACAAAATCCAGATTGAAAAAGATAAAGTAGAAATAGAAAAGAATCTTCGTCAAGCAGAAGCTCTTAGAAAATCTCTTGAAACTGAAAATTCTGAAAAACTAAAAAATGAAAAAGCTAAAATTGATGCAGCTCGTAGAGAAGCTAAAGAAATTTTAGTTGATGCTAAAGAAGAAGCAAGCAGAGTCATTAAATCTCTTAATAAATTGGATTCTAATGATATAAAAAAGGCTAATCAATTACGCAATCAGTTAAATGATTCATTAAAGAAATTTGGTGGTGACGGTCTTGATTTTAGTGGTTTATTACAGCTAAATAATACTTCCTCACCTGCTCCCCTTAAGAAAAATCAGAAAACTGGAAGTGTAACTATCCACAATGATAAAGCTCAAAGTGCTTCTACTGAAATTAATCTAATTGGTGAAACTGTCGCTGATGCTGTTCAGGAATTAGATAAGTATCTTGATAATTGCAAAATGGCTCATCTTCATACTGTAAGGATTGTTCATGGAAAAGGAACAGGAAAGCTAAGAGAAGGAATTCATTCTTATTTAAAGAAATCTAAGTATGTAGATTCTTTCCATATTGCTGGATTTGGCGAAGGAGATTATGGAGTAACAATAGTCCAATTAAAATAAAAAATTAGAACTAAGCTTTTACACTTGGTTCTATTTTTTTAGCTTATATTCTTCTCATACAGCGGCAATATTGTCTTTGACAATTACATACTCTGCATGCTCTTGTATTTGGATTAACTGATGTGTTATCAGGGATTCCACCATTATTGTTATTATTGTTATTATTATTTCCATTATTGTTTTGCCCGATTCCACCTAATCGTGATAATATCGATGTAATGAATCTATATAAATATGCGACTACAAAGGCTAATATACCATATGCTACTGCATATATCAAGAAATCAATTGTATACACTGTAAATGTTGCGATTAAAAAAGCACCGAATATTGTTCCTGCTGTTAGTAGTGGACTACCTAGAAGTTTCTCTAATGCTATTGCAAATATTATTGTTACAATAGGAAAAACAAATAGTAATAAAGTTTGACTCATATATTATTCCTCCTACTTTATTATATTCGTTTCATCTATTTTATGTAACCCCAATTATTAATTTTCTTCATACTCAACATTAATTAGCATTAATCCATTTGCTGGCAATGTTTTACCAGCTTGTAATCTATCTTGTGCTTCCAAAATTCTCTTTACATCACTTGGCTTGATTTTGCCTTCTCCAACTTCTACAAGTGTACCAGCAATAATTCTCACCATATTATATAAAAATCCATTTCCCGTTAATTCTATAGTTATCTGATTACCAGTTTGCGTAACTTCTGCATTATAAATCGTCCTCACACTGCTTTTGCTACTTGTACCACTTGCCTTAAATGATTTGAAATCATGCTCTCCTATTAGATATTTAGCGCCTTCATTCATTTTTTGTGAATCTAATTTATTAGGATAGTGATACTGCATATTTCTATAAATTGCTGTTCCCTGTTCTGAATTATTTATAGTATATCTATATGTTTTTTTCTTGCAGGTATAACGGCTATGAAATTTGTCATCAACTTCTTCTGCCGATTGTATTCTAATAGATTTTTTTAGTTTAGAATTTAATGCATACGGAATTTTCTCTACTGGTATGCTCATATTCTGAATCTTAAAATTTGCAACCTGTGCTAGTGCATGAACTCCTGCATCAGTTCTGCCTGATGCAATTAAATCAACTTTTTCACCTGTTACTTCTTCTATTGCTCTTTCAATTTCACCTTGAATATTAAGTTTATTAGGCTGTTTTTGCCAACCATTAAAGTCTTTTCCATCATATTCTATTGTTAGTTTTATGTTTCTCATTTCCTAGTCTCCAATTTTCTACATAATTTATAATTATTTAAATAGTTAAAAATAAGGGGCTATAAAGCCCCTGCACAAGATAAAACTTGAGAACTACTAATTTTACTTATTTCTATTTGCCTTTTTTTCTTGTAATTTCTTCTTCTCTGCTTGAACTTTTCCTCTTAATTTAGACATTCTTGTAGTTTTTTCTTCTGAGCCAAATCTTGCTGTTACAAGGTGTTTCATCAAAATTCTCTTTAGAGCATCTTCACTAACATCTGCAATTAATGTTCCATCTTTTGCAATAGATACTTTTCCAGTCTCTTCTGATACTACAACTACTACCGCATCTGATTCTTTAGAAATTCCAATTGCAGCTCTATGCCTTGTACCAAGTCCTCTTGCCATTTCTTTATCATCTGTAAGAGGCAATATACATGCAGCAGATACTATCTGATTATTTGCTATTACAACAGCTCCATCATGAAGTGGTGTGTTGGGAACAAATATATTTACTAATAGTTGTGGTGAAACTACTGAATTTATCTCTACACCTGTTTCAATTATATCTTGAATTTTAATATCTCTTTCAAAAACTATAAGAGCTCCTGTCTTAGTTTTTGCAAGTTCTTGTGTTGCTATTGCAACTTTGTATATATCTTCTTTTGTCTTATCTCTAAGACTCTTATCCATACCAAACATTTTCGTAAAAGTGCTTGATCCAAGTTGCTCTAATGCTCTTCTTAATTCTGGCTGGAATATTACTAATAAAGCAATTACTCCATATGTCATAAATGATGTTAATATAAAATTAAGTATTCGTAATCTTAAAACATTACTTAATATAGTAATTACTATTAACCAGGCTATTCCTTTTAATAATTGCCATACTCGTGATTTTTTAGTAAATTTAACAAATTCATATAATAAAAAGCATACAATTACAATATCAAGTGCAAGTGTAAAGTACTGCCATGGATTTGCTTGTAATTCATTTATATAACTTTGAAAGTCAAATGTTAATGGTTTAGTAAGTTCTCCAAACATTTATTTTTTCTCCTTTTTCACAATTTATTTTCAATTAAATATTTAACAAATAGTAAACTAGTGTTCCGCATGTTGCAAGTAACATTATAACAGCTAATAATAATGCTATTATTCTTACTGCTCCACGTGCTGGATCAAAATGTCTCTTTTTCTTCATATTTTGTTCTTTATTATCTTTTTTCATTGTGTTATATCCTTTCATAAAATCTATTATTATTTTAGCATTGAAGTACAGCAAAGTCAAACTAAATCAATATTTTATAAAAATTCTTCCCATACTTGATTAGCTAGGTCTAGTCCTTTTTTTGTTAATCTTATATTATCATTTGTACATATAATAAGCCCTTTTTCTCTTAGATTCATTAATTTTTCAAAATATATTGTAAGTGGATCTTGCTTAAATTTTTCTTTAAAGCTTGGTATGTCTACTCCAGCTATTTTTCTTAATCCTAGAATCATATACTCATTCATCATAGATGTTACATCTTGCTTTTCTTCAATATGTATATTTTTATATCCAATATGATTTTCTATATTACTTATATATTCATCTATCGAATCTGTATTTACAAATCTTACGCCATTCTCATAAGATGCTGCTGAAACTCCAAATCCCAGATATTCCTTCTGATTCCAGCAATCCAGATTGTGTTTGCATCTATACTCAGGACGTGCAAAATTTGAAATTTCATAATGAATAAATCCATTTTCCTCTAATTTACGTTTTGCATACCAATACATATATCGTTCTATCTCATCATCTGGCAAAATATATTTATTACTATCAACCAATTTTTCCATTGGCGTATCAGGTTCAACTATAAGTGAATATACTGAAATATGTTGCAAATTCTTTTCTAGTAATTTATTTATAGTGTCTTCTACATGATATATTGTTTGTCCTGGAAGACCTATCATAACATCTGTATTAATGTTTCTAAATCCAACTCTTTTAGCTATTTCAACAGTTTCCTCATATTCAGAATATGTATGTATCCTTCCTATTTTCTTTAATAACATATTATTTGATGTTTGAAGACCAATACTAATTCTATTTATTCCAATGTCAAAATAATCTTCCATTTTCTTTTCATCAACAGTTCCTGGGTTCATCTCAATTGAGATTTCCACATCATCATCAACATTGTAATTTATATCTATTGTTGTTAATATCTCATCAATATATTGGCTATCAATGTATGATGGTGTACCACCTCCAATGAAAATTGTTTTTACACAAAAATTGCTATTACTTCTATTCTGTATCTCTGTCTTCAGACTTTTTACATAATCTTTTATGTATGTATCTTTATTACAAAATGAATTAAAATCACAATATATGCATTTACTTTTGCAAAATGGTATATGAATATATATACCAATTTCTCTCATTTTTTCTTCCTTCTCTCAATCACTTATTTCTTAATTCTTCTGCTATTTGTGCAATATGTTCAAACCTATGACCTACTCCAGATTTGCTAATCTCAAGCATTTCGCCTAATTCTTTAAGAGTTGCATTAGGATTGGCCAATCTTAATTTAGCAAGCTCTCTTTCTTTATCAGTTAATGCATCAAATTTGTTATGCTTTTTTATAAGCTTTATGTCATCTATCTGCTTAACAGATGATGCAACTACTTTATTAAGATTATAGGTTTCACAATTTACTATTCTATTTACTTGATTTCTCATATCTTTCATTACACGCGTTTCTTCGAAGTCAAGCACTGATTTATTTGCACCAATAAATGCAAGAAATTTAGAAATATTTTCTCCATCTTTAATATATAGCATATACGATTTGTCTCTTTCTAAAATCTTTGCATCAATGTTGTATTTTTCAAGTATATTATTAATGTACTTAGCATTTTCAAGCACCTTAAAAACTATTTCCAAATGATATACAGAGCGCGGATTTGATATTGATCCTGCTCCCAAAAAAGCACCTCTTACAACAGCACGTGCTTCTTCTTCATTTGTAATTTCTTCTGCAATATTTATTTTTCTTTTAGTTTTTATGCAAAATGCTTTTCCCTTTAAAGTCACAGAATAATCATCTTGTCCAACATTATTTAATAATTTGCTATATCTATTTATTGTATACTGGTTTTCAGTCGTAAAAATATTGCCAGTACTAGTTAATAAATATCCGTTAAGTTCTGCCTTAACTAATTCTTTTTTAGCAAGATTGTTTATACTGCTTACTTCTTTTTTTACATTTGAAGAAAATGATTCCACTCTGTCCTCCTTATCTTTTCCATATTATTACTCTATCATTTCCGCTTAAATCTTGTACACACTGGGAATCTTCAAATAGCTGTAACAATTCTTGTTTTTGGTCATATCCAATTTCCATTATCAAATATCCACCTTTTTTTAGATATTTATCTATATTATTGCGAATTATTTTATAAAATTTCAAGCCATCTTGTCCTCCTGAAAGTGCTATGTGTGGCTCATTTTGAACATCTTTGCTTAAAGTATGTATTACGTCTTCACGTATATATGGAGGATTTGATACAATCATATCAAATTCTCCTTGTATTTTTTCTAACATATCTGATTGAATATATTTTATTTCATTATCTTTATCATTTTTCTTTGCGACATCTAAAGCCTTCTTACTTATATCTGATGCGTATATTTTTACATCATTATTTGTTTTAAGTTCATGTGCAATACTAACTGCGATTGCTCCACTTCCTGTACACAAATCCAATATCCTATAATTTTCATGTATATTCTGCTTTATTATTTCTAAAGCTTTAATTACCAATATCTCAGTGTCAGGCTGAGGAATAAGTACATTTTCATTAACATAAAAATTAATTCCCATAAAGTTTTGATTATGAGTAATATATTGCAAAGGATATCCTTCTTGAATCTTTTTTACTAAGTTCATATATGTATCTAAATTTTCAGTAATTTCGTTATCTCCATGTGAAACTATATATTGCCTGTCTTCTTTTAAAACATACTCCATTAGCACTCGTGCATCTATATATTCAATTAATTTACTAGCATTCATTATTGCTTGATTTATTGTCATAAATTTTCCTACTTTACTCTAAAGAATTTTATCAAATTAGTATTTTCTAATTTCTTAACAAATTTACCATCATATATAGTCTTGCCTGTGTCAGTATCTTCTAATGGAATTTCTATATATACATTTGCAACAAATTCTTGATTATAATAATTTACTATTGTTATGTCAAATGAAAGTGTGCATTTTACTGTACTTAAAATTACTCCTGTTTTTCTTAGCAATGTTCCATCAAATATTAGATCTGTTGATATATCTGACAAAATACTATTTTCTTTTATATTTCTATTAGCATATTCCAGTATTATTGGATTTGAAGCATCTGCATATATCTGTGGCTTTGAATAATCCATATCTCCATCATTTAATACTTTATATTCTAATTTATCTTGTATTACATTATCTTCAGAATACGTCATTTTCCCGAAATCAGCTACATTCTTAAATAACAAACTGGCATTTCCACTTTCCAAATTTGCATAGCGTATATTATCTATGTACATTTCTTTTATTGAGTTTTCATAATCTATTTTTTCATCTGCTCGATTATTTATATAAATTGCTATATCTGTAAATTGATGCACATTTAAATTCCATATTGCTCTTTTTTCTTCATTACTTGTTGCATCAGCACTACTATACATATATATTTTATCTATGCTAAATACTGTTTTAGCATTTAATTTTGCAAATTCATTTATCTCATTTGCAAACTTTTGGCTTGATACTTTAGAAATTATTGTGAATATTAATAACATTATAAAAATAATGCTTAAAACTACTAATGTAAATAATTTTTCTCTCATATTATTAGGCTTTTTTCCATTAACAATTACTGTTGTCTTACTCTTCATCGTTCGCTCCTTTAACCAAAATTTACACACATTAAATTCACAAAATTTTAATAATTTTCTATTGATTTTTTTTATATTGTATGATATTCTTAAAGATGTCAAGAGAATTTATAATTCTTATTGGCGAATATAGAATTATATAACATACCAGCCAAACCTGCGTAGTTCGAGTAGATTGTTTATTTTAGAACCAACAGTTAGATTAAAGGGAGTCCGCCTTTGAATGTGGCGTGTAGGCTTAATCTGTTTTACTTATTAAGAAACCCATTAGCATTCAACAAGACACCCACCTGTGTAAGCACAGGCTCTTAAAATTCTCAATCAGACGGCCACGCGGGACTTTTTTATTCATCTTCGCCTATCAAAATTTTTCTTTTAAGAATCCCATGCTTTACTGTTCCAAATCCAATAAATTTTCCATGGTCATATATTTTTACTAATTCTTCATTATCACCATTTTTATTTATATTAACAATTAGTTCTACCCCATTAGTCAATTTTTTCATTACATCTTCTTCATTTATGTCAGACAATTCAACAGACTCACAGTCTATTATGTCTTCCATTTCAAAGAATTTTCCAGCATCTTTTTCTGAAAACTTTCCAACTCTTGTTCTTCTTAATTCTGACATATATCCAACTGTATCAAGTCTTTCTGCAATATCTTCACATAATACTCGTATGTATGTTCCTTTAGAGCATACTACTCTAAAAGTTATTCTCATCTCGTATGGCTCTGACTCATTTTTATCAAAATTCTGCTGTCTTTCAATCTTTAATAATTGTATTTCTGTAACATTAATAGGTCGTGGTTTTCTAACTATAGTTTCTCCTTTTCTTGCTATTTCATATAGTTTAGTTCCATTAACCTTTATTGCAGAATACATTGGTGGAATCTGCTCAGTTGTTCCTATAAAGGAATTAAGCGTTTTTTGTATTTTTTCTGCGGACATCTTAAAATCAAATGGCTTTTCTTCAATTACTTTTCCTTCACTATCTCCTGTAGATGTTCTTTGTCCTAGTGAAAGCTCTGCAACATATTCTTTATCATGATTCATTAAATAATCTGATAATTTTGTTGCATCTCCAACTAGTATTGGAAGAATACCACTTGCTAACGGATCTAGTGTCCCAGTATGCCCTACTCTTCTTGTATTAAATTTAATTCGTGCGTTTCTTACTACATTAAAAGATGATTCTCCCCATCTTTTGTCTACTATATATACTCCATTTTTCATAACGATTTTATTATATCATTTATGTTCTTTTTTTACAATAAAAAAACACCTTCTTAAAGAAAATGTTTTCATATATAATAATCCTCCATCTAAATAATTTCTACCGCTATAATACATATGAGAAATTAAGATAGCTTTTTACTAAAATATTGTCTTCAATTTAAATGATTGTTTTTCCTGAATATGTTCCAAAATAAATATCCCATCCTCAATTTCCGGAATTGCATTTTGCACTTCATCTGCTTCAAAACAAGCTTCCGCTTTTCTTATCTGTGTGTGAACTTTTTCCAATTCATCATGTTCAAGATAATAAGAAAGGCCTTCGTTTTTCTTAACCCATTGTTCATAAATATCTTGTGCCATTTTAGCAAGTTCATTATGATCTTTTTCTCCATCTAAGGCATTCTTTTTTAATTCTTCTAATTGTGATGTGGTTTCTGAAACGCATTTTTTAGTATACTTTTGAGTAATGCAATTTCCAATTATAACAAATATCACTATTATAATGGTTATAATCAATTCTTTCCTCATAGAATCTTTCTCCTTTACTTGTCTTTAGCTTGGCAAAAAAAGTTTCCTTTCCCATCTATTGTTGCAATCAAACATTCAGCTGGAATAGTCTTAAATTTTTTTACCTGTTTTTCAAGCCATTTATAATTTTTACCGATTTTATTAAGATTATCATTCATTACTTGACCATCAAGTATTAAGTCATACGCAATTCCTTCGTATTCAGGACTAATTCCAAAATCTTCTGGGATAGTATTTCTTTTCTCTGGTTTTAGTATTACTGACACATTTCCATTTGTCTCTAATATTGCATATTCTACATCACTTATATTAAATACATTATTTCCTCTTAGCCTTTCTTGAAGTTCATTTAATGTAAATCTTTCTTTTACTAAAGCTTTTTCATCAATTTTTCCTCTGTATATTAATATACATGGCTTACCACAAGTAAGTTCTCTAAATCTAATAGATTTCAAATTTAAAAACGATATTATAAAGTGCATTGTTAATAATCCTAGTATTGGTACAATTCCATTAAATATTGGTATTCCAAGCCCTGACATTGGTATTGATGCAAGGTCTGCAATCATTATTGAAATTACCAGTTCAAACGGCTGTAATTGTCCAATTTCTCTTTTTCCCATTAATCGCATTACAACAAGGACAATTATATATAAAAACATTGACCTAACAAATGTAATAAGCATATTTACTTCCTTTCATAAACTTTTGTAACATTATTGTTCCCATTTTTATTCTTTTTAAGCATTATTTTTAAATGTATATTTTTTTCATTTTAGGAAATAATTACAATATATCGAATTTGCGGAGGACATTTTTATGAAAATTAATCGTTCACTTCAATTTATAGGTAGATTTATAACTAGTATATTAATCCTTGGAATCACTGCATTCTTTACCCCCGGATTTACATTATCTAATATATGGATTCTAGCTTTGGCTATCATTCTCCTTAGTGTCATAGATTTTGCAATCGGCAACTTTACTAAACTATATTTTCATCCATTTGTTAAGTTTTTTATTGGATTTGTTTTGTCTGGAATTACATTATTTTTAGTTCAATATTTTACAATTGGTTACACTTTATCTTTATTATCAATCATATTAGGTGCCATTGTTTATGGTTTAGTTGACTATATGCTTCCAAATGAAGAACACCGCCCTAGTGTTATAGTAACATAAAAAAATCTAATTTGGTTTTAGATTTTACTAATTCCAAATTAGATCTTTTATTAATCTATTTTATCAACAATTTCGTTATGCTTTTTGTATATACTATGTTCTGGTATAACTCCTCTTACTGATGAAAGTGGGTATACATTAGTTTCTTTTCCAACTATAGTACCTGGATTTAATACACTTCCACAACCTATCTCTACATTATCTCCTAACATAGCTCCTATCTTTTTTATATGAGTTTCTATTGATTCCCCTGTTGCATTATTTTTTATCACAATTAACTTTTTATCTGACTTTACATTTGATGTAATTGAACCAGCTCCCATATGAGCTTTATATCCCAATATTGAATCTCCTACATAGTTATAATGCGGTACTTGAACTTTATTAAATAATATTACATTTTTAAGTTCTGTTGAGTTTCCAACAACTGCACCTTCTCCAACTATTGCTTTACCTCTTATAAATGCACAGTGTCTAATTTCTGCATCTTTACAAATTATAGCTGGCCCGTTAATATATGCAGAATCATAAACTTTAGCAGTCTTATGAATCCATACATTTTCCCCAACTTGATCATATTCATCTTTTGGTAAACACTTTCCTAGCTCTAAAATAAATTCTTCAATATGAGCTAGAACTTCCCATGGGTATGTATATTTTAATAATAATGGTTTTGCAATAGTTTCATCAAGACTATATAAATTAATTATTTTACATTCTTCCATTAGCATTTTTCTCCCAATAATCATTATATAATTTTGTAGCTGATTCTGGACTATCAACTCCTTCTGCATTTTTTATTGGAGCAAAGTCCTCTTCTCTTCTTCCACGAAGTATTGATATTTCATCAAAATATCTAAATCCATCAAATATAAATGCTTCATATTTATACGCATTAGGCTTTTCTGGTTTTATCAACTCTCCATTTTCATTAATATATGCTGCTTTTTTGTGAGCAGTATGATAAGGAAGTTTTTGATTTGCTATTTTCTCTATTGCTGATATACTATATAAATTGCACATTATATGTGATTCTCCAAATAGTAATTCTCCGTCCTCATCAGTTTCTTCTGCCATTTCCTCTGGTATCTCTGTATATTCAATAACTGCTGGCTTGCTATCTTTTTTACAAAATACTCCTACTCTTTCATGTGGATTTACTTTTACAACTGATTTTGCACCAATTTCATTTATATCATTAATTGTAAGTCCAAGTAATATTGGATCAACCATATTAAGAAGTGCATTATCAACAGCTCCAATAAATATCCACTCAATTCCTCTTTTTTTCATGTCATCTATGACACCATCTATTTTCATAGATTTGTATATACATCCATTTCCATCTGCTGCAAGTTTAATATTTCCACATTCATCAATAAGTAGTTTTCCTTGTTCACTTAAAATTGGAAGATTACCTTGCTTAAAGAACATAATATCCTTTTCAGAATATCCAAAATAATTATGTTCTTTCATAAACTCTACTGTTCTATCATTATTTTCTGTACTAGTCATTATGTACCATGGAATTGTTACATTATATTTTTTATTCGCTCTTTCTAATCCTTCTGCAATTATCTGAAATAAGTATTTAGGCTCAGGCTTTACATTTAATAAAAATGTTCCTTTAGGACCATCATGACCTAGTCTTGTTCCCTGTCCTCCTGCCATTGTTACAGCTGCATATTTTCCGCTTCGTATAATGTTTTCACCAAGCTCTTCTAGGTCTTGATATTGGCTCTTATCCATCTTGTATTTATCAATAAATGGCACATGCTCAATAATTACACCTTCTTGAGCTTCTTCTATCTTTCTATTACTTGACTTAAATAATTCATTTAATTGTTTAAAATCTATTTTTTCTATTTGATTTATAAGTTCTGCTTTTTTATCTGGATTAGCATTTTCTAAATATTTAATAATATGTCCCTGTCCATTATCATGTAATAACTTTTCATATCTTTCCATAAAAAAGTCCTTTCTAGTATACACTATGATTATAGTAACATCCTCTCATCGCATTTTATCATACTACCACATTTTATGCAATGCTTTTATTAAATGTTATATCTTCATAAAATTTTATAAATCTGTCATATTTGAATTGGTATCTAATATACTTTAATAAAGTTTTGTACAAACGGTCTCTAAAGGAGGTAAAAGATGGAAGACAGTTTAAAATTGTATCAGGACATAGCAACAAGAACTGATGGAGATATCTACATAGGTGTTGTCGGTCCAGTTAGAACAGGCAAATCAACATTTATCAAGAACTTCATGGATTTACTTGTTATTCCTAATATTGATAATAGTTACAAAAGAGAAAGAGCTGTGGATGAACTTCCTCAAAGTGCTGCTGGTCGTACAATTATGACCACTGAGCCTAAGTTTGTTCCAAATGAAGCAGTGCAAATCACACTAAATGGTAATGTACAATTTAAGGCCAGATTGGTTGATTGTGTAGGTTATCTTGTAAATAATGCAATAGGATACATGGAAGATGACATTCCTAGAATGGTTAAAACTCCTTGGTTTGATGATGAAATTCCTTTCCAAGAGGCCGCTGAAATTGGCACAAAAAAAGTTATTCAAGATCATTCAACAATAGGTATACTAGTTACAACAGATGGAAGTTTCTCTGGAATAAGTCGTGATGATTACATAGATCCAGAAGAGCGAGTTGCTAATGAATTAAAGAGTCTTAATAAACCTTTTGTAATTGTACTTAATACAACAGATCCCTATTCAGATGCAACCCAAGAATTGGCTAGAACGCTTGAAAATAAATATGAAGTTTCAGTAATACCAACAGATTGTACTAACTTAAGTCTTGATAATATAAATGAGATATTTGGAAAAGTACTATATGAATTCCCAACTCAAAGAATTAATCTAAAATACGCAAAATGGGTTGATGCACTTAATAAAAATCATTGGCTAAAAAAAGAATTATTTAAAGAAATCAAAAATAGCTTCTCTGATGTTAAAATTATAAAACAAGTAAATTCTGTTGTTGATAACATTTCTACATCGCTCGTTTCTTCACCTACTGCTGATTCGGAAAATATAATTACTTCATGTAATGTAAATCAAATAGATCTTGGAACTGGAATAGTAAATGTTTCTATTGGAATTAATAATAATTTATTTTATAAAATACTAACTGAATTATCTGGTTCTCCAATAAATAATGATTATGAGTTATTTTCAGCTTTTTCAAATTTTGCAAAAGTTAAAACTAAATATGACAAGATAGCTCCTGCTCTTGAGGAAGTAAACAGTAAAGGTTATGGAATTATCACCCCTACAACTGATGAACTAATTCTTGATGAACCTGAAATGGTTAAACAAGGCTCAAGGTTTGGAGTAAAATTAAAAGCTAAAGCACCTTCTATCCATTTAATTAAGACCGAAGTTGAAACCGAAGTCTCACCTATTGTAGGAAGTGAAAAACAATCTGAAGAATTAGTCAAATATCTTCTTTCCGAATTTGAAAATGATCCAAAGAAAATCTGGGATTCAAACATTTTTGGAAAAAGTCTACATGATCTCGTAAATGAAGGGTTACAAAATAAATTAGCTTGTATGCCTGAAGATGCACAAGTCAAATTACAACAAACACTTGAAAGAATTGTAAATGAAGGATCAGGTGGATTAATATGTATCATTTTATAAGTATGTATTTTTTACCATTTTTTACAAATTTACCTAAAAAAGCTTGATTATATTCACCTTGCGTGATATAATATAAACACTTTGTAACCGGCAAAACTCAGCAAATAATTATTTAAGGAGTGAACTATTTATGTCAAGAGATGGCTCAGCGAACGATGCTACAGTTCGAATAACCAGTAAAGCTGCATTTTCACGAATCGTTAATGGAACTGAAGAAATTGTTGCAGGATGGTTCGATGATATTGTTTACTTGGATCGTCGGAAACTCCTGTATAAGGTTTCTATTGGCTCAGCATTAGTGTACAATACTAAGCCTAAGTATGGAGTTGTTAATTCAAGCGGAAAACTTATTATTCCTGTTGAGTATAATGATATTTCATATTTAAAATGTGATATTATTAAGGCAATTAAGGACTTTACTAATAGTAGCGGGATTACTATCAGCAGATATGACCTGTTTGACTTAAAAGGCAACCTCATTTTAAGGTTTGATAACCAAGTACAATCAGTCTCCGCACTTTTTAACACAATACTTGTTAAGTACAACAATGGCACCTTTGCACTCTATAACTTATCTGGTGAACGTTTAAACAGTTGTGACCAGAATTACACATCATGTAACTACTCCCCGTTTATATACTGTAACTCTCCGGGACTGCTTGTAAGTCTCACTGATACAAATGGAATAACCACTGTTTATGACGCCAAGAAGAACTGGCGTGAAGTACTTTCCCCCACCGCTGGCAATGTCTCCTTTATGAGGAGTGAGATTGTTGTCACTTTAAATGGCAAGGAAACTCATTACAATCCCCTGGGCATCGAAATTTAATCAGACATGAACCGCCCCTAGTAAGCATTGCTTACCAGGGGCATTCTTATTTACTCTAATTCAATTATATTCAACTTCTTTATTTTTATAGAAAACTCGTCATTTTCTTCTACAATATTAATATTACTACATTTCTGTTTTTTCTCTTCATCCTTTATAATAACAAGTGTCGATACATTCATTCCAACTGGCAATGTTTTATTATAATTGTCATAGAAAATAATATTACTTGCATATATAATATGCTCATCTTTTCTAATATTTCTTTTTACTATTGTATCTCCACTTTGAGCAATATTAATTATATTATCAGGATTAATATCAGCAATGATATAGTCATTTTCTTTTGTTTCTTTGCTTTTTAAATAATATACTGGAAAATCTGTAATAGCTACAATTTTATTATAAGACTCATTTAATAATCTAGCGTAGTCCTCTATTGTATTTCTATAGTCTTCAATAGTCGTTTGAGAATTAATTCTTAATATAGAATATATATTTCTCTTATTTTCCCTATGTTGTTTGTTATTTAGTTTTTTTACTACTGTATAATCATCCTTTATCTCACCAAAAATTTCAGTTTTTATATCACCTGTATATTCATCTTGCAATCTTTTTAAATCCTGTTTTAGTAATTCTTCTTTATTGTCTATAACGCTATTTATAGAATTTACAACTTGAAGACTAGCACATATACTATTGCACTCATCATTCGATAGCTTCTGTCTTTGAAGTCTATCAGCTTTTTCTCCTAATTCAATAATGTCTTCATCATAATTAAAAACAGCCTTTATTTTCTGGTCCTTTTGTATAGTCTCTCCTTCTTTTAGAGCTGGCAATTCATCTTTATTAGTAAACTTCCAAAATTCAAATATACTTTTTTTATGTTCTTCTATTTCCTCTATATATTTATCAGCATTATGTACTTTTAGTTTCATATTTTTATGTTTTAGGATTGCAGCATTAAGATCAGACTGTGAATTTATATATTCTTCTTCTGCACTGTTAGTCTCACTACATGCTTTCATTAAATCTGAAATTGTATATGCACTAGTTGTTGGTTTATACGCACTTATAGAATTATTTAAAGTCTTTTCTACTTTTTTTTCTAGCTCTTGTTTGCCATCATCTTTTGCTGGCTTTTTCTTAGATTTAAAGTTCTTTTTCTCATGTTTAGTATCTGTAAAATAATATCGTAACTTTTTGAAAAAACTCTTTCTGCAATTCAAGAACATTGCTATTTGCTTTTCTTGATTTAAATAAATCTCATTTAATTTACTTATTTCTTCACGCTCTTTAAGCAATTTTTCTTTATTTTCATTTGTCTTTTCTATTAATTTATCATGATCATCATTCATTTTGCCAGTTTGTTCTTTTATGAAATTAGCTAGATCATCTGTTTTTATTTCTTTTCCATCAAATAAAAAGACTATTTCTCCTTCTTCGTTTACAATTGGCTCAAAACTATATCTATAATTTGATTCTGTTGTAATTATAAATAATGCTTTTAATAAAGTAAAAAAACTCTCCGCTTCATTTTTATTAGCTATTTTTATTCTATATTTGCTATTAAATTTTCCCTTTTCTTTAACATTTCCAATAATATAAATTTCATTTTCTACTTCATATACATTTGGCCAATCTTTAGTAAATAGCCACATATAATTTTCTATATCATTTATTTCTTTTATATAAAATAATTTTTCAGAATAATCACCTTTACATATTGGCACATATATTGATTCATCACTATTTTCCAACTTCTTTTTTATTAAATAAAATAATGCTGAATTTTCTCCTTCTCTTGCTGGAAATAGCATAAAATATCTATTTTCTTCTTTTGAATAATATATCTGCCATAAATAATTTTTATCATATTTTATAAAGTATGGTATTTTGTCAGTATATTCATTCTGCATTTTTTCAATTTCTTTAATCCCATTTACACGAGCTTGATCTATAATGTTCATAAATTCATGGCCATTTTCTTTAATATATTGATTTATTGGCTTAGCATTATCATATCTTTCCTGTATATCAGTTGTCCTATCGGAGTCACTTATCAGTATGTCTATATCTTTAATTTTTACTTTTTTGTATATCTTGTACAAAGCACTATTATCATAAGATCTTGATATATTAAAAAGTGGCTTATTAGCTTCCAACAGCTCATTTTCTACAAGTCCGTCCCATCCAATATATTTTAAAACATCATTATCCATAACATCAGACAAATTATACTCTCCTTTCTGCTATTTCATCGCACTTTTGTTTTTTATTTCATTAATTAAATCATCTAATTCCATTTCTCTTGTTCCAACATTTGACCTTACTTCTACACTTTTATCATTATATTGTTTTTTTCCTATCTTTACTATGTATGGAACTTTTAAGTCAACTGCTCTGTATTCTTTACTTTGTATATTATTATCTGATTTATCTTCCTCTACTCTAATGTTTTCCCTAATCATTCTGTCTTTTATTTCTTTTACATAGTCATCAAATTCTTCTCCTGCTGAAATTATCTGAACTTGTACAGGAGTAATCCACAACGGAAATTCTCCTTGATATTTTTCAATTAATATTTCAAGCAATCTCTCATAACTTCCTATCGAAGTTCTATGAATATATATAGGAAATACTTCCTCATTTTCACTATTTACATATTTTAAATCAAATCTATGAACAATTTCAAAATCTATCTGCACACGTGAAAGCTCTTGCCTTCCAATGTAAGCTACTATTGATGGGCCATACATTCGTGCATTATCATCTTCTGTATATTCTATTTTCATATCTTTAAGAGCTTTTTTCATTGAACTTACCGCATAATCCCATTCCTTAATTGTTCCAATATAGTCTTCTTTTCTAGTATTATCCCAATTAGATATAGCATATCGTACTTCTAAGCCAAGATTATCTATACATTTCTTTTGCAAATTTAATGATTCTTTTATCTGCTTTGTTAGTCCCTCATGTGTTGTAAATATGCTTGCATCTGACATTGTTATTTGTCTTGTTCTGCCTATTCCTTTTATGTCTCTTTCGTTTCTAAATACTGTTGAAGTCTCACTAAATTTTACAGGAAGTTCTTTATAGCTATGCTGTTTTAGGCTATATACACTACAATGAAATGGCATAGAATATGGTCTAAGTACTATTGAATTATCTTCTTCATCTTGAGATTTTATAATAAACATCTCATCCTTTTGACTCTCTAATCTATCTTCAATTCTATATATTTCTGCTCTTGAAACACTTGGTGTTCGTAATATACTATATCCAGCTTTTTCTTCTTCTGATTCAATATAATCTCTAATTATTTTTACTATTTTAGCTCCTCGTGGTAAAAAAATTGGAAATCCTTTACCTATATAACTAACTGAATTGTATAATTCTAATTCTTTTCCAAGTTTATTAATATCATTTGTGTTCATATTTTTCTCATATAATCAATTTTATTGACTAATCCTTCCTAAGAATTTATTATGTATGTATTATATCATAAAGTTAATAATATAACATACAAATTTATAATTTTTATTAATACTTTACATATATTATAAAAAAATGTAAACACATTTTTCGTGTCTACATTTTTTCATTTTATTTATAATTTTTTACTTTTTCAACTACGTCTTCAATAAATTTGTCTGCAGGTATAGCTCCTAAATCTCCTTCTTTTCTATCTCTTACAGATACTGTATTGTCTTGAACTTCTTTATCTCCAACAATTAGCATATATGGAACTTTTGATAATTGAGCTTCACGTATCTTGTAGCCTGTTTTTTCATTTCTGTCATCTACATCTACTCTGATTCCTTTTGCTCTCATTTCATCAGCTAATTTATGTGCATATTCAGCATGTTTATCTGTAATAGGTAATATCTTTACTTGAACTGGTGATAGCCAAACTGGGAATGCACCTTTTGTCTCTTCAATTAAGAATGCCATAAATCTATCAAGTGTTCCTAATATTGCTCTATGAATTACAACTGGTCTATGTTCTTTGCCATCTTCACCAATGTATACTAATTGAAATCTTTCTGGTAATGCAAAATCTAATTGACATGTTGATACTGTTACATCATGTCCAAGAGCTGATTTTATCTGTACATCTAGCTTTGGTCCGTAGAAAGCAGCTTCTCCTTCTGCCTCATAGAAATCTAGTCCTAATTCAGTTAAAATTTCTCTTAATTGGCTCTCTGCTGTATCCCACATTTCATCATTATCAATATATTTTACTTTATCATTCTTATCTCTTAAAGATAATCTAAATTTATAGTCTTTAAATCCAAAGTCTTCATATACTGATAAGATTAGCTTAACTACTTGTCCTATCTCTGACTTTATTTGATCAGGTCTTACAAATAGATGTGCATCGTTTTGGCACATTTCACGAACTCTCTCTAATCCGCATACTGCACCACTATTCTCATATCTAAAGTCATGAGCTAATTCACCTATTCTGACAGGTAAATCTTTATATGAATGTAATTTGTTTTTGTATATTAACATATGATGAGGACAATTCATTGGTCTTAAAACCATTTCTTCATTGTCCATTTTCATTACAGGGAACATATCATCCTTATAATGATCCCAGTGTCCACTGATTTTGTAAAGTGCTGTATTAGCTAAACATGGTGTATATACATGTTTATATCCTAAAGCTATTTCTTTATCTTGAATATATCTTTCAAGAAGTCTTCTTACTGTTGCTCCATCTGGTAAATACATTGGTAATCCAGATCCTACAAGTTCATGAGTCATAAATAAGTTTAGGTCTTTTCCTATTTTTCTATGATCTCTTTGCTTTGCTTCTTCAAGCATATTTAAGTATTCTTCAAGTTCACTATTTTTAGGGAATGAAATTGCATATATTCTTTGTAACATCTTATTATGTTCATTTCCTCTCCAATAAGCTCCTGAATTTGTAAGCAATTTTACAGCTTTTACTTTTCCAGTACTCATTAAATGAGGTCCTGCACATAAATCTGTAAAGTCTCCTTGTTTGTAAAAAGATATTTCTTCTCCATCAGCTAAATCATTGATAAGTTCTTGTTTATATGGTTGATCTTTCATTAATTCTAAAGCTTCTTTTTTTGGTAAAGTAAATCTTTCAATAGGAATATCTTCTTTTATAATTTTCTTCATTTCCTCTTCAATTTTTGCTTTATCTTCATCATTAAATGTTTCTGATGTATCAAAGTCATAATAGAATCCACCATCATCTATTGCTGGTCCAATTGCAAATTTTGTGTCTGGGAATAATCTTTGAACAGCTTGTGCCATTATATGAGATGTTGTATGCCAATATGCTTTCTTTCCTTCAATATCATCTGAATTAAATGTAAGAATTTCAAGCTTGCAATTTTCCCAAATTCCAGTTCTTAAGTCTACAACTTGGTCATTAATTCTTGCACAAGTTGCCATTCTGGCTAAACCTTCGCTGATTGATTTTGCTAAATCAATTACACTTGTTCCTTGTTCTACTTCTTTAATAGAACCATCTTTTAAAGTTACTTTTATCATAATAAATCCTTTCTTTGCTTTAAGGCTTTTTATAAAATACAAAAAGCCCCAAAGCATATATCAAAATATGCTCTGGGGTACTATATCTAGCACGGTTCCACCCGGATATTTCACTTAATTTATTAGCCTATAACGCAGCCTACGCGACTAGCTTATTCACTAGCACTATCAGAAGGTAGTTTTTCAAAAATGTTTACTTAAGCTAACTTCCAGCCATGATTAGCTCTCTCTTTAAGCAACCTCTAATTTACTTTGTCTTCCATAAGTTTTATTTGTAACTGAATATTATTATAACACGTTTAGTTCATTTGTCAACTATTTTTCATGTTCATAACCACATATTTGTAAGAAAATCCTAATATTTTTCTAATATATTCAATATTTTATTTGAATCTTCATCACTTAAATATTCTTCTTTTTCACCTTTTGTTACTGTCTTGCCTTGATTCTTAAAGCAATAATTTTCATTATTCATAGTCACAATAAATGAAATTATACTATCAGTCGATGGATTATCAAATTTTAAATTTGATAAAATATCTTTTATTGTATCTATATCGTTTTGCTGTGTTATTTTTAATGTTCTTTCATTGTAATTTGTAATAGTAATTTCAGTCATTTCTTGTATACTAGCTGTATTTTCCTGTTTTATTTTTTCCTCTTTTTTAAGATTTATTGTAACAATAATTGCAGTTAAGCTTATAGTAACTATAAGTATAATAATACAAATTTTTTTCATACAATTTTATCTTTCTTTTTTATTACTGTTTTTTTACATTTTTTATTCTTCATAACCAGGTTTTTTTAATAATTTGAACATATTAGTTTTATACTTCTCAACTCCTGGTTGATTAAATGGATTGACCTCTAATAATTCTGCTGACATTGCACATGCCTTTTCAAAGAAATATATAAGTTCTCCTAATGATTCTTCATTTAGATAATCTATATCCATAACTATATTTGGAACTCCGCCTTCTGTATGAGCTTGTATTGTTCCTTCCATTGCCTTTTGATTTACATATGACAATTTCTTTCCCTGTAAATAATTAAGATTATCAAGATTATCCTCATCAAAATTTATAGTAATATCTTTTTCAATATTCTCTATATTTAGAACTGTTTCAAACATTATTCTTCTTCCCTCTTGAATATATTGTCCAAGAGAATGTAAGTCTGTTGTAAATTCAGCCCCTGCTGGGAATAGTCCTTTGCCATCTTTTCCTTCACTCTCACCGAAAAGTTGTTTCCACCATTCAATCATATAATGCATCTTAGGCTCATATGTAACAAGCATTTCTATTGATTTATCTGATTCATATAATAAATTACGAGCAACAGCATATTTATAGCATTCATTATATTTTAATGATGTATCTGAATATTTATCTTCTGCTGTTTGTGCACCATTCATTAACATATCAATATCAATTCCACTTGCGGCAATTGGAAGTAATCCTACTGCTGTTAGCACTGAATATCTTCCTCCAACATTGTCTGGAATAACAAATTTCTCATAACCTTCGGCATCAGCTAAAGTTTTTAATGCTCCTTTTTTCTTATCAGTAGTTACATATATTCTTTTTCTAGCTTCTTTTATTCCATATTTGTTTTCTATAATTTCTCTGAATATTCTAAATGCTATTGCTGGCTCAGTTGTCGTCCCTGATTTTGATATAACATTTATACTAAAATCTTTATCTTCTAATAATTCAATAACGTCATTTATGTAGTTTCCACTCAAATTGTTTCCTACAAATATTACATGAGTTTTACTCTTATCTTCTCCATAAATCGAGCTGTGCAATGCTTCAATAACAGCTCTTGCACCAAGATATGAGCCACCGATTCCTATTACTAATAATATATCTGAATCTTCTCTAATTTTATTTGCCGCTTTCTTTATTCTGTTAAATTCTCTTTTATCATGTTTAGTAGGTAAATGTAGCCATCCAACAAATTCTTTTTCATCTGAGCTTTTTTCTTCTAATTCTTTATTTATAGCTTCAACAACCTCTGAGTGTTCTAAAATATCATCTTCAGTAATTCCTGAGTATTGAAAATCAACTTTTATATGTGACATATAGTCCTCCTTTTTCATTTGTATTAATGTATAAATCTTTTAATATTTTATTACTGTTTATTTTCCGTAAATTGTATTATCAATCTGCTTAGAAGTTGAATCAAAAGCATCCAATGTTGGAGTATTTGAACTTTTAGTTACGTTATTCGTGCTACCAGGTAATAATAAATCTACTTTTCCTGAAAATACATTTATCATTATAATTACTAGCATTACTGTACATAAAGTAAGACCTGCTCCAGGAACAATTTTTCCTGTTGTGTCATCTTTCATTTCAAGTATTCCTATTATTCCAAATACTATTCCCACAGTGGCTAAAATTAAAGCTGACATCCCTGAATTAGATATCATAATAACCATAATTCCCATAATTATAGATACAATTCCCATGATTTATCCTCCTGTTTATTATAAAAACCAATGTTTTTTTATCTCGTTTGGTTCTTCTACAATAATTCTTTCATCATCCAATATTTTTTCTGGATTTTTTGTAGATAATAATTTTAAAGTTCTTTTATCAATAACTTTTTTCCATTCTTCCAATATTTCATCCATTTGCTTGTAATTATTCTTCGGTCTATGTGTATCACTACCAAGAAAATGTATTGCGTTTGCATTCAATAATTTAATTAATGTTTTCTTTGCTTTATGTCCATATCTATCAACCATACTTGCATAATTTGATTGTAATAAAGCTCCACTTTTTACCCATTCTACTGCTATATTTGGATTTTCTTGTACTATACTATATCTTTCCGGATGAGCTATTATTGGCCTATAGCCTGAAGTTATCAAGTCTTCTAATACTTGATTTAAATATAATACCTTTGAAGTCATTGGTATTTCAAATAATACATAATGACTATTTGCTAGAGTTGGTATTTTTTCTTCATCAACAAGTGAAGCAAGATTATTAGTTATAAAAGCTTCAGCTCCATTATATAAATTGATATTAATTCCTTCTTCATTTAGTTGCTCTTGCAAAGCATTTATTATCTCTTTCCTAGTCTTTTTAGGAATATCATATTCATTCTCTATATAATGTGATGTTGTTATTATATCTGTAAATCCAGCAGTATAAGCCTCATCTAGCATTTGCATAGTCATTTCGACATTTTTAGATCCATCATCGATTCCCGGAAGAACATGTGTGTGAATATCTATCATTTATAATTCCTCCAATATCATTACATTTTCTATCCTCGGTTTATCTCATAACTCATCTGTTTTATTATTTGGCACGTCTGCCTTTGTTGTATCTTTTTATTTCTTCAAGAATTTCCTGTGCCTTTTCATCTTTATCAACTTCGTCGTCTTTTTTTTCTACAAATCTTCTTCTTGAAGCATCTGATTTCATTGTTGTTAATTCTATTGAAGAAGAATAATAACTATTTTCATATTTCTTTTTTGTTAATTTTGTTCTATTTAATACAACTCCTGCAACATGCCCCCCAATTGCTTCTATTCTTCTCTTAGCATCTTTTAATTCATCAATCTTTGTTGTTTTATATGATGCAACCAAAATTGTTGAATCTACAATTCTTGATATAATTGTAGCATCCGTTACTAATAAACAGGGTGCACCATCAAATATTACAACATCAAATATTCTCTTTAATTCATTTAGTAACTCTTTAGTTTTTGTAGATTCTAATAGTTCTGATGGATTTGGTGGAATATTTCCAGCTGGCAATACATATAAATTATCTATTTCTGTTGCTTGAATGCAATCCTTTACAGCAATATTTTTGTCAGTTCCTCTTGATGACATTCCTGCCAAATAGTTTGATAATCCAGGAAACATATCAATTCCAAATATATTATTCTGTCTTGGTCTACGCATATCTGCATCAATTATAATAACATTTTTTCCAGTTTGAGCAAATGTTACTGCTAAATTAGAAACAATCCATGATTTTCCCTCTCTCTGAGTTGTGCTCGTTACTAATATTGTTTGACAACTGCTTGACTTTGACATATATTGAATATTAGTTCTTAATGATCTAAACACTTCAGATACTGGAGATTTAGCATCTATTTTTGTAATTAATTCTTTTTTCATTAATTCCTTCCTCTTTTAATATGCACAGTTTGCATACTCTTTCTTAACAAACTTATTTATATTTTTTTCTTTCCAAAATCACATAATGGTAGCTCAGCTAATACGGGCACACCTAATGCTTTCTCTATGTCTTTGCTATTATTTACTGTGTTATCAAGCATATTCATAAGAAGAACTGCACCAATTGAAATCACAAGTCCTGCTGCTGCAAATATCATTATTGTTTTTTTAGTATCTATATTGCTTGGACTAGTTGGAACTTCTGCTTCATCAATAACACTGATATTGTCAATTTTATAGACTTCTGCAACCTTTTTTGAGAATACTTTTGTAAGTTCATTGGTAATCTTAGCTGCCCTTTCTGGATTTGAATTTGTAACTGAAACATATAACATTTGTGTATTTGTTACTGCTGATATATTTATTTTATTTTTTAGCTCATTTTCTGTTATATCACTAAAATTTAAATTCTTTATAACTTCACTAACAACAGCATTTGATGTTGCTAAAATTTTATATGTATCAATTAATTTGTCATTAAGTGTGACATCTGTAGTTGTTACAGTTGCAGCACCACCTGTTCCTGAATTTTTCGCTGCAAGTATCATTGATGCTCTTGCAGTATATTCAGGCTTTACAAAGAAATTAGTATATATAAATCCTGCTGCGGCAAATACAATTAACATAATTAAAATAAATATTTTTTTGCTCCAAAATAAGCTTAGTATTTCTTTTAAATCGATTTCGTCTTCCATCTTAATCTAAATGTATAATTAAAGTCACAATGTTACTCCTAAATTATTATACATATCTCCTTTCTTATTATATACCTATCTATTTTATCATAGACAATTTTAGTATGCAATAATTAAAAGAAAAAATATGGTAAGAAATTAAATTTTCTACCATATTTTATTTATATTTTAATCATACATTTTTTTATCACGAATAAATGAAATTACTCCTATTAATAATAGTGTTCCTATTAATAAGAATATTCCTATCCCATTTCCAGTTTGCGGAATGTCTTTATTACTTGTTGTTATATCATTCACTTTTTCAATTTGATCTGCTATTACATTTCTTTTTACAACATGTGTTGTATTCTTAACTTCATTCACTACATCATTTGATATATCATTAGTAACTTCATTTGCTATGTCGTTTGTAACTTCATTTTTTATAGTATTATCTGGAACATCAGGTTCTTCTTCTCCTGCTATTTCTGGCACACTAAATGTTGTTGTTACTTTCCAATTATCTACTTGTGGCTTTAATTCTGTTCCATTTGATGCTTCAATATCACTTAAAGTAACTTTAGTATTTTGAGCTTTTATTCCTTTTTTTAATTTTAATTTTATTGTAGCAATTTGTTTGCCAACTACTATTTTATTAGAATCAAATAATAGTTTTCCATTTTCATTATTAGGTGTTGCAACCCAGCCATTTGCACCTTCTGCATCAAGTGAACTAAACACATTTTTATCATAATTTAATACTCCATTTATTACTATTGGAGTTGTTAATGTAAATCCACTAGCTTCTGTTATTGTTACATTTAAATAGATTTCTCCATCTGTTTCTGCTTTTGAAGTATCTGGATCTAATTGTAATGTAAGAACTACATTTTCTTCTGCTTTTACAGCATTATTGATTGATAATGCACTTATACCAATAATTAATAATACTATTATTTTCATAAATTTAGTGATTTTTTTCATTTATTTTTTCCTCTCCATATCCTATAATTAGACATAATTACACATAATTTATTATATAATAACACTTTTCTCATTTTTTATGGTTACATTTTTTTAACTTTTGCATTACAAATGTATTACAAAATAAGCATAGTTTCCTATGCTTATTAAAATTTATAGATTAATATTTCTAATTATAGCAAGTGCTATACATACTTCTATTACTATTATTAGTGGTATCCATCTTTTAAAAATCTTGCTGTTACTTTCATAATTAAACATTTCTCTTCCAACAAGTAACCCTACAAATCCACCTAAAATTGATATTAGTATGTATGCAATATTAAGTATTTTTTCATCTAATTTTAGATATGTAGTTCTTACTTTAAACCATATTAATAAATATGCAATAATGTTTATGCAAACAAAATATCCAACAATAAAATTTAACATAACTTACCTCCTATTATTTTATCCAAATAGACTCATTTGATTACTTTGGCTCATTCCTTCCAAGCATCCTGCTTTTTTCAATAACTCTATACCACTTGCACCAATCTTAGCTCTAATTTTAAGGTCATCAATAGACATAAATTGTCCATCTTTTCTTGCTTCTTCAACGCCTTGTGCTGCAACACTTCCAAATCCCGGAATACTATTAAGTGGTGGTCTAATTCCTTCATCCTCCATCTTAAATTTAGTAGCACCTGATTTATATAAATCTATTGGTAAAAATGTGATTTTCCTTTCATACATTTCATTTACAATTTCCAAAGTTTCATACATTGCTGAATCTTTTTGAGTTGCTGCATTTCCAAGAAGCTCTATTTCTTTCATCTTATTTTTTACTCTTTCTTGTCCATGGCACATTACCTCGCTATCAAAGGCATCAGCTCTAATTGTAAAATATGCAGTATAATATGCCTTTGGTATATGAACTTTAAACCATGCAATTCTAAATGCATTAGTTACATACGCAGCAGCATGAGCTTTAGGGAATAAGTATTTTATTTTATTACATGAATCAATATACCATTGTGGTACATGATATTCTTCCATTGTTTTCTTAAAAGCAGCCCATTTTTCAGGTTCTTTCGCAACTTTTCCTTTACGAACAAGCTCCATTATCTTAAATGATGTATTTGGTGGAAGTCCTTGTTTTATTAAATATAGCATGATGTCATCACGAGTACATATAACTTCACTTAAAGTCGCTGTTCCACTATTAATTAAGTCTTGTGCATTTCCTAACCACACATCTGTACCATGTGATAATCCAGATATTCTTAGCAATTCCTCAAATGTACTTGGTTTTGTATCTTTAAGCATTCCTCTAACGAATTTAGTTCCTGACTCAGGTATTCCAAATGTTCCTACATCTGATTTTATTGATTCAGGAGTTACCCCAAGTGCCTTTGTTGATGAGTATATTGACATTGTATCTTTATCATCAAGTGGAACATGTGTAGGATCAAACCCAGTTAAGTCATAAAGCATACGAATAACTGTAGGATCATCATGACCTAGTATATCAAGTTTTAACAAGTTCTGATCTATTGAGTGGTAATCAAAGTGTGTTGTTATTATATCTGAATTCGGATCATCAGCAGGATGTTGTACTGGTGTAAATTCATAAATTTGTCTTCCCTTTGGAACAACTATAATTCCACCTGGATGCTGTCCTGTTGTTCTCTTAATTCCTGTACAACCCTTAGATACTCTGTTAATTTCAGCACTGCTTACAGGTACTCCTCTTTCTTCATAATATTTTTTCACATAACCATACGCTGTCTTATCAGCTACTGTACCAACAGTTCCCGCTTTAAATGTAGTTCCTTTACCAAATATAACTTCTGTATATTTATGTGCTTTTGCTTGATATTCTCCAGAGAAGTTAAGATCTATATCTGGCTCTTTATCTCCATTAAATCCTAAGAAAGTTTCGAAAGGTATGTCCATACCATCTTTATCAAGTCTATGTCCACATTTAGGACACATTTTATCAGGCAAATCAAATCCATTTTTTACACCATAATCAGTAAAGTCTGAATATTTGCACTTAGGACATCTATAATGTGGTGGTAATGAGTTAACCTCTGTAATACCAGTCATATTAGCAACAAAAGATGATCCAACAGATCCTCTTGAACCTACTATATATCCATCTGCATTAGATTTCCATACTAGTTTCTGTGCAATAATATACATTACGGAGAATCCATTTTTTATAATTGAATCTAGTTCCTTATCAAGTCTTGATTGTACTATTTCAGGAAGTGGGTCACCATATAATTCATGAGCTTTATTGTATGCAATCTCTTTTATTGTTGTTTCACATCCTGGTATATGTGGTGGACATTTTTCTGGCGAAATTGGCCTTATTTTCTCACACATATCTGAAATCTTATTTGTATTTGTTACAACAACTTCGTATGCTTTCTCTTCTCCTAAAAATTCAAATTCTTTAAGCATTTCTTCTGTTGTTCTTAAATATAATGGTGCCTGCATATCAGCATCATCATATCCTTGTCCTGCTTGCAATATTCTTCTATAAATCTCATCTTGCGGATCCATGAAATGAACATCACATGTTGCACAAACAGGCTTTCCAAGTTTTTCTCCTAAAGCAACTATTTTTCTAACAATATTTCTAAGATCTTCATCACTTTGCAAGGTACCTTCTCTTACTAAATATTCATCATTTTTTATTGGTTGAATTTCAAGATAGTCATAATCCTTTGCTATATCTTCTATATCTTCATCTGGCTTTCCATTTAATATTGCCTGATATAATTCACCTTGATCACAGGCAGTACCCATTATAAGACCTTCTGAATACTTTTTGTACAATGATTTTAGTATTAATGGCTTTTTATAAAAATAATGCAAATGAGAAATTGATACTAGTCTGTATAAATTACGTAATCCAACATAATCTTTTGCCAAAATTATTGTATGATAACTCTTTAATTTTTTGAAATTAGCTTTTCCACTTTCCTCTTTGTCAATGTCTGATAATCTTTTTACTCCTTTTTCTTCTAACATTTTGCACATTACATTAAATACTTTGACTGTTGTATCAACATCATCCAAAGCCCTATGAGCTACATCAACTTTTATTCCTAAATTCTCTGCGATTATTCCTAATTTGTATTTTTTATATGTTGGGAATAAATCTTTAGCTAACCTTAGTGTATCAAGATATGTATTATTAAATGGCAAACCTAATTTTTCGCAATTATAACGTAAAAATCCTGTATCAAAATCAGCATTGTGTGCAACCAAAACAGAATCTCCAAAGAATTCTAAAACTTTAGGCAATATTTCTTCTATTGTTGGAGCATCTTTTACCATATCATCTGTTATATGTGTAATTTCCTGTACTCTCATAGGAATTGGTTTTTGCGGATTTACAAAAGATGAAAATTCTTCTATTACCTCTCCATTTTTTATTTTCATGATTCCTATTTCAGTAATTTTCTCTGTTCTAAATGAAATTCCTGTAGTCTCTAAGTCAAAAACGCAAAATTCTGTATCCTTTAATGTTTGACCTTTGTCCTTTGTTACAATAGGGTCTTTGTCAGGTAATAAATAACCTTCTACTCCATATATTATCTTAATTCCCGCTTTATCATATCCTATCTTGTCCAACAATTTATGTGCATCTGGGAATGACTGAACAACACCATGGTCAGTAATTGCAATTGACTTCATGCCCCATTTCATAGCTCTTTTTATAAGCTCTGTTGCAGGAGTTACCGCATCCATCTGACTCATCTGTGTATGCATGTGAAGTTCAACTCTTTTAACTTCCGCATTATCCATTCTCTGAATTTTCTTTAACGGCTCTCCTTCTACTATTGTATTTGCTAGTATTGTAATTTCTTTTGCAAAATTATCAAATCCAGCTTTACCTCCAACTTTAACTCCTGTTCCTGGTTTTAATCTTTTTCCAACTTTGTCTTTTTTATCAGGCATTACAAAACATTTACATGTTATTGTACTTGTACCATCATATACATCAAATGAATATAGAAATTTACCAGTTTTTTTAAGTTCTGTTGGGTCTGGAACATTTACTATTTCACCGATTATTTGTGCATCTGTTGTATCCATTCCGATATCTGCAACTTTTATAATAGGCTCTCGTATATTTGAATTTCTTCCAAATATTAAGCTTGGATCATCTGGGTCTGACTTTCCTTTCGGCATTTCATCATTAAATCCAGAATTTCCGTCACTATCACCATTACTGTTTCCATTATTATTTCCATTTTGATTACCATTTGAGTTTCCATTTGATTGATTTGCATTATTCTGATTATAGTTTTTAGGTTGCCATGAGCCTTTTTCTTTCCATGAATTTTGTGGCTTTACATGTTTTTCAGAATTTTCACTTTGCCTATTTACTTCCTCTTCATTATTAGCAGCTTTATTTGCAACTGCTCTAGCTGAGCTTTCAGCAAATTCTTTAATTATATCTTCCTTTGCTTTATCAAAGTTTTGTTCAATCTCGCCATAATTGTCTTCTACAAATTCTACTCTATAATTAGAATCGTATGTATTTTTGATAAATTCTGATATGTAATTATGTATGCCCTGTTTTTCTAGTAATACCTTTCCTTTTACACATAAATGTAGTGTAATAATCCCATCTTTTACTTCAGCAGTACTATTTTTTAAAAAAGCTTTTATTACAGCAACATTTTTTGATAAAAAGTTTAAAATGTCTTTCCAATCATCAGCAATCCTTTTATTTCTATCATCTGGTGGTAATGTGATTTTCAAAGAAACTTCTTTTAAATTAAATCTTTTACGAACATAATTATCAAATTTCTCAATTTCTCCAATAGGTATAATTTCATCAGATAGCAAAAAAATCTCTAATCTATTTGTCTTTTTATACAAATTAACATTAGAAATTTTTGCATTTGCTAAAGCAAAACTATCAGAATTATAATCACAAAAAACTACTTTTACTTCTTTTAATTGTTCCAAAATATGCCTCCGATAATTTCATTAATTCATTAGTGTATCCATCTTATAATATCATTCACTGCTATAATTGCTGAAAACAATACTAATAATAAACATCCATATGATTGTATCTTAAGTTCTAATTCCTTATCAAGAGGCTTCTTTCTTATTGCCTCTATAATAAGTAATAAGAATTTTCCTCCATCTAAAGGAATTATAGGTAATAAATTGGTCATTCCAAGTGAAACCGATATTATTGATAATAAATATATAAACTCAACTATCCCAGATGTCTGACTTACCGTCTCTGATATTCCAACAGGTCCCATCATGTCATTTATGCCAACTTTACCTGTAAATAGTTGTATTATTCCATCAAACATTGATTGAATAAGCAGGCCTAATGATTGTGCTGAATATGATATTGCTGTTACAAAGCTCATATTCTTCACAATCATATATCTTATTAAAATTAATAAAAAATATGTGGTTAATCCAAATATTATATTAACTAATCCACCGGCAACTATAACAGCCATTCTCTTTGGTATGTTTGCTTTACTATATGATCTATTGTCATTTGATTCTTTTTCTTCACCTTCAAGATTTACAAAACCACCTAATGGAATAGCTCTTAATTCATACTCCGTTTCTTTACCCCTATGTTTCCATATCTTAGGGCCAAATCCTATTGCAAATTCATTTACCTTTATATTACACATCTTTGCAACAATATAATGTCCAGACTCATGAATTAATACTAAAAAACTAAGTAAAAAAACTATTTTTATACTTGCAATCAATAAACTGCCTCCTAATTAATTTTTTATAAAATAAATATTAATATTGCAGCATATGCAAATGGTATTATAAATATAACACTGTCAAATCTGTCAAGCATTCCTCCATGTCCAGGAATCAATTCGCTAAAATCTTTTATTCCGCAATATCTTTTTATACTTGATGCTGCCAAATCTCCTATCTGGCCTATAGCTGCAAGCACTGCTACGATTACAGCCATTAAAACAGTAGGAATATTTATAGCAAACATAGCATTTACAACAATTGAGTAAATAACTGATATTACAACTGCTCCAACTATTCCAGCTATTGAACCTTCTATTGATTTCTTAGGACTTATTGGTGTAAATTTATGTTTTCCAAAGTTCTTTCCTATTAAATAAGCAAATACATCGCTTCCCCATGCAGCTATTAATACATACCATGCAAATATTCTTCCATTCGGTTCTGTCGCTCTTAATAAACTAAAAAAGAAAATCATAAAAGGAATATAGCAAATTCCTAGCATTGTTACAGCTACATCTATAATATTCTTTTTTCCTTTTGTAATTATTACTTCTGCAAATAATATTAACAAACATATAGGTATGTACATTAGTAAGAAACTTTTTAAAGTTTCTGGAGATACTAAGTGTGTAAAAATAATTAGTACACTAGATATATATCCTAGCCAAGAAGAAGGATTAGCTTTCTCTGTTGATTTAAAACAATGAAAATACTCATACAAGCAAAATATTGATAATACACACATTGCAATGTCCATAACATAATTATTTGCAAATATAAATATACCCGCAACTATTGGAAACATTATCGCTGCACTAGTAACTCTTTTTAATCTTTCCTTCTTTTTTTCCATAATTAGTTGTATGATATACAATACTGTATATCATACTCTCCTTTCTCATAAACTTATTTTCCTATTCTTCTGTGACGATTATTATACTCATTTATTGCATTATCTATATCTTCTGATGTAAAATCAGGCCAATATTTATCTAAGAACAAAAATTCTGAATATGTTATTTGCCAAGGTAAGAAGTTACTCATTCTTAGCTCTCCACTTGTTCTAATAACAAGATCAGGATCACTCTGTCCACATGTATATAAATTATTAGAAATTGTATCTTCATTTATATCTTTGATTTCCATTTTTCCATCTAATACATCTTGTGCAATTCTCTGTGTTGCTCTAACAATCTCAGCTCTTCCTCCATAATTAAATGCTATATTAAGATTAAGCCCTGTATTATCCTTAGTTCTTTCTTCCATCTGAATCATCTTTTTTCTAAGTTCTTCTGGAACACCATCAATATCTCCCAATATTCTAAGTTTAATATTATCTAAATCCGCTGTTTTCAAAAATCTATCAAGATACATTTGAAGTATAAGCATTATTGCTCCAACTTCTTCTTTTGTTCTTTTCCAGTTTTCAGTTGAAAAAGCATATACAGTTAGATATTCTAATCCTATTTTGTTACAGTATCTGGATATTGTTTCTAATACTTCTGCACCTTTTTTATGACCTAATTTAGTATCTAAATTATGTGATTTTGCCCAACGTCTATTACCATCCATTATTATTGCAATATGTTTTATATCTGAGTTCTCCATCTATTCTCCTCTAATGTCTCTATATAAGTATAATTCACTATGATTGCTTTTATTCCTAATTATACAGACATAACTTCTTTTTCTTTTTTGTCACAAATGCTATCAATTTTAGCTACATGCTCATCTGTTGCTTTTTGAATCTTGTCTTCTATTCCTCTTTCTTCGTCTTCTGAAATTTCACTATTTTTAAGCAATGCTTTTGCTTCATCCATTTCATCTCTTCTAACATTTCTAATTGCAACTTTTGCTTCCTCTGCCATTTTCTTTATGTCTTTAACTAATCCTTTTCTTCTCTCTTCTGTTAATTCAGGAAATGCAAGTCTTATCACTTGTCCATCATTCATTGGATGAATTCCTATATCTGCTTTTTCTATGGCTTTCTCTACTTGTGATAAAATACTTCTATCCCATGGTTGAATAACTATTAATCTAGCCTCTGGAACAGATATGCTAGCAACTTGATTTATCGGTGTTGGAACACCATAATATTCAACTGTTACACGATTAAGTATTGCTGGATTAGCTCTACCAGCTCTTACTTCTGAATAATTATCTTCTAAACTGTCAATTACTTTTTGCATTTTTTCTTTCATTCCATCTAAACTCATAAAATCCTCCTATTTTTTATGTTCTATTAATATTTTAATCTCATAAATTTTATTGATTGTTATCAACTTTTGTTCCTATCTTTTCACCTTTTACAGCTCTAATAATGTTTTCTGCATCACTCATTGCAAATACTTCTAATGGAATATTATTATCTTTGCATAAAGATATCGCTGTTGAATCCATTACTTTCAAATCTTTCTCTAATATTTCCTGATATGATACATGCTCTAATTTCTTAGCATTAGGATCTACCTTTGGATCAGCTGTATATACACCATCAATTGTTTTAGCAACTAGTATTACATCTGCTCCTATTTCAGCTGCTCTTAATGCTGCTGTTGTATCTGTTGAGAAAAATGGGCTTCCAATTCCACAAGAGAATATTAATATTCTACCTTTTTCTAAGTGTCTCATTGCTCTTCTTTGTACAAATGGTTCAGCAATTTGTCTCATTTCAATAGCAGTTTGTAATCTAGTTGGTATTCCTCTTTTTTCTATTGCATCTTGAAGTGCTAGTCCATTCATTGCTGTTGCAAGCATTCCCATATAATCAGCTGTAGTACGTACCATTCCTTGACCATATTTTCCTCTCCAGAAGTTTCCTCCTCCTACAACAATTGCCACATCAACTCCAAGCTCATGTACTTTTACAATAGCATCACATATCTCACTTATTGTTTTTTGATCTATTCCATTTTTTTCTTCTCCTGCTAGTGCTTCCCCACTTAGCTTTAGTAAAACTCTCTTATACAAAGTATTGCCTCCTATTTTTATGTTAATTTTTTTCAATATTCACTCGTATTCTATCATATAAAAACAAAAACTTAAAGAGTTTAGTGTCAATTTCTTTTGAAAATTTAAGCAATATTTATTTTTGTAAAACGCAAAAACACCTTAGCCATTAATATTTATTATACTAATGGCCAAAGTGTATTAAACTATATTCAATTTATATCAATATTAATCTTGGTATTTTCTTGATTTAGCAAATGCAAATGCTCCAACAGCTATTGCAACAACACCAATTGCTGTTACAACATAAATATCATTTTCACCTGTTTTAGGTAAATCTTTGCTTATATTGTTTATTGTATTTGTTGTTTGTGTATTATTTGTTGATACATTTCCTGTGCTTAAAGAAACGTTTCCAGTAGTATTACTTGCTGTATTAGTAGCAGTATTGCTAGCTGTGTTTGTAGCAGTGTTACCTGCCGTATTTGTTGGATTAATTGATAATGCGTTAACATTTCCTAAAGTTAATGCTAATACTGCAAAAATTAAAACTATTGATACAACTACATATTTTCTAAAATTTCTCATCTTCTACTTCTCCTTCGTCTTTAACATCTAATAATATTATAACTAAAAAATTGCAAAATATTGCATGAAAAATATAACATTTACATACTATAATTATTTTAGCACTTAATTATCTAATTAGTCAACATTTTTTTACATATTTTTTATTTTTTTGCAAGAAATTACATCTTTATCTAAATTTTTCTAATTAATTTTGCAAATTTCTGCAAAAATTATACATTAAATTTAAATTCAACAATGTCTCCGTCTTGCATTACATATTCTTTTCCTTCAAGTCTTACTAATCCAAGTTCCTTTACTTTTTGGTAACTTCCATTCTTAATTAAGTCATCATAAGAAACTATTTCGGCTTTTATAAATCCTCTTTCAAAATCAGAATGTATCTTGCCAGCAGCCTGTGGAGCTTTAGTTCCTTTCCTTATAGTCCATGCTCTTACTTCTTTCTTTCCAGCAGTTAAAAATGACATTAATCCTAATAAATCATAGCTTGCTTTTATAACTTTATCAAGTCCTGATTCTTCTAATCCAATTGCTTCAAGCATTTCTTTTTTGTCTTCTCCCTCAAGAGCAGATAATTCTTCTTCAATTTTTACACATAATGTAATTACTTGAGCATTTTCTTTTTTAGCAAATTCTTTTACTTTTTTTACATATTCATTATCTGGCTTTCCAATGTCATCTTCTGAAATATTAGCAACATATAAAATTGGTTTCATTGTAAGTAAAAATGCATCTTTTACAAGCTCTTTTTCTTCATTTGATAACTCTGCCATTCTAGCAGGATTGCCTTTTTCAAGAACATCTCTTATTTTCTTAAAAGCTTCTTCTTCTGCATAATATTTTTTATCACCTTTTGCTAATTTAGCAGCTCTTTCTATTCTTTTATTTACAGTTTCCATATCAGCTAATACAAGTTCTATGTTTATTGTATCAATATCTCTGATTGGATCAACACTTCCATCAACATGAATTACATTAGGATCTTCAAAACATCTTACAACTTCCAAAATAGAATCTGTTTCTCTTATATGTGATAAGAATTTGTTTCCTAATCCTTCACCTTTGCTTGCTCCTTTTACTAAACCTGCAATATCAACAAATTCAATAATTGCATGTGTTATCTTATCTGAATCATACATTTTTCCTAGAACATCTAATCTTTCATCTGGCACTGGAACAACACCTACATTTGGCTCTATCGTACAAAATGGATAATTTGCACATTCTGCTCCCGCATTTGTTATACTGTTAAAAAGTGTACTTTTTCCTACGTTAGGTAATCCTACTATTCCTATCTTCATTTCAAATTCCTTTCTTGCTATATTCAAATACTATTTTCTTAATTTGCATATAAAGAATCCTTCCATATTTTCTGATGGTATAATTCTTATTGCTTTTTCTACTTGTTTTGCTAAATTTTTATCTGATATAGATTTTGATATTCCTTTTGTTTTTTCTTTTACATCTAACTGAATGTCCATCACACTCATTCCCAATTCTTTGATTGCAAACTCAACCATATTTTCGTTTTCATATTTGTTAAGTGTGCATGTTGAATATACCAATATTCCTCCTGGTTTCACGGCTTGATATGCACTCTTTATCAGTTCTTTTTGCAAATTGCCTAAATCTTTTACCATTGAAGTAGACCAATTAGAATACGAGTGCTTATCATCTACTTCGAATCTGCCTTCTCCACTACAAGGTGTATCTAATAGTACTCTATCAAATTCTTTTGTATGCTTTTTTCCTAAATTTCGTGCATCTTCATTTATAACTTCTACAATATTAATTCCTTGTTTTTCAATATTATATTTAAGTCTATCACATCGTATTTTGTCTATTTCATTTGCCAAAATTGTGCCTTTATTTTTCATCATACATGCTATTTGCGTTGTCTTACTTCCTGGAGCAGCTGTCATGTCTAGTACCTTTTCTTCTTCCATAGGTTCTAATACAATTGGTGGAACCATACTAGACAAACTTTGCAGATATATTTTTCCCTCTTTATATAAATCTGTGTTTATTATATCTTTTTCATTTATATTTTTTAATATAACAGCTTCATCATAAAAACTTGGAATTATATATTCAATATTGTTTTTGTCTAAGTATTCATATACGTCTCTTTTTTCACATTTTAAAGTATTTATTCTAAATGTAGTTTTTCTTTCTTGACACATTCCACTTAAAATTTTATCTGCCATTTTTTCATTAAAATTGTTATAGATATATTGCACAAAATCCATTGGCAATTTCATTTTAGCTTGTACTATTGATAACATATCTTCTCCATTAATCTACAAAAATAGGATCTAAATTTATTCCTATAGATGCACCTTTATTTACATATACTTCATTTATTCTCTTTTTTATATTAGATACAAATTCTGATACTTCTTCTTTTGAATAATCATTTAATAACGCAACTCTCTCATTTGATAATTTCTTTATAGAGCCTATATCATTTGTGAAATTTACACTATCTTCATACGCAAATGTTACAACTTTAATTCCATTAGTATGTGTTATATCCATTTTGTTCTTTATATTGTTTTCTTCAATGCTTCCTTCTTGATGATATCTTATTTCTATTGATTTATTAATCTCATCTTCTGTATAACTATACTTTATAGTGTATTCATTATCTGTTTTGCTTATTTTAAAAGACTTGTCATTCACACTAAATATTGATGTTTCAGTATTATTTTCCTTTAAATGAAATACCACTATTTTAGTATCTCCATATATTATGGTAGCTTGTATATTTTTTTGTTTATATTCATTAACTGTTATCGTTATCGGAGTAGCATTTTCAGGATTTTGACTTAAGTCTTTTATTTTTGCTTGCATTCTAGAATTTAAAGTATTTATGTCTGTATAATTACTATCTAAGTTCAACAATTTGAATTTTGAAGTTAGAAAATCCATCATTATACTATCTTGTGATAGTTTATTTAGCATAGTAGACTGAACATCGGCACTTTCTTTTCCTTCTAACTTTAATGTATATGCTACTGTACTATAAGTTTTTCCTTCAGATTTTACTTTATCATTTTTCTTTTTTGAATAACTTGTATCTGATGTGGAAGTTTTTAATAAATTATAATATGATTCTATATGTGATTTTTCAACTTTAGTTATATCAAATACTTTATCTTTTTTTATCTTTATAATTGATTCTGGAACATATATGTCATTTATCCCCACAGAATTTGCTAATTCATTTAAGTTCTCATTTCTTATTCCAATATATCCATTTGCAATCAGTGGACTATAAAAAGCATAGCTTTCTTTTTCCTTTATCCCACTAATTGTTGCTAATTCACTTGAATTGCTTTTTATTGAAATATCCGCTTCTGCTTTTTCATCCTTGTTGTCAACTTTAGTTGTCATAGTAAGCTTTATCTTGTCCATTATACTACTATCAGCAATGTTAGATGATGATTTTATTATGACATTTGCATTTCGTATATACGGGGTCTGCTCTTTAGCTTTGTCATAACTTTCAAAGTCATCACTTTTTAATATTTCTATTGCAGTACTTGTCATAGGAAAATATCTAAAAAATGCTCCTCTTTTTGTCCTAAATATATCAGTAAAAAGGAATAATAGTAATAAAACTATGCTTATTGTAGCTAAAACTGAAAACAAAATTATCAATTTCAATTTAAGATTTCGTGGTTTCATATTTATTCCTTCCTTATCTTTTATTTATTATTTCTTTGATTAAATACCTCATACATTAATATTCCTGCCGAAACAGAAGCATTTAATGAGTTTATTTTTCCCACCATTGGAATTTTTACTAAAAAGTCACAATTTTCTTTTACTAGTCGGCTCATTCCAAAGCCTTCACTTCCAATTACTATTGCAACTCCACCATTATATTTTTGCTCATTGTAATAGCATTTTCCTTCAATGTCTGTTCCATATATCCATACATCATTCTCTTTAAGATATTTTATGGTTTCTGTTAAATTATTAACTCTTGCTACTTTCACATATTGTGCAGCTCCTGCGGAAGTTTTATTAACAGTTGCATTTACTTGAACTGATCTTCTTTTAGGTATAATTATTCCATGAACACCAGAGCATTCTGCTGTTCTTATAATTGACCCTAAATTGTGAGGATCTTCTATTCCGTCTAATATTAATATAAACGGACTTTCATTTTTACTTTTAGCATATTCCAATATTTCATCAACATCACAGTACTCATATGGTGGAACTATTGCAATTACACCTTGATGATTATGAGATTCTGACATTTGATCTAGTTTAGCTCTATCCAATTCTGTTATTACAACTTTATTTTGTTTTGCAAGTTTTATTATTTCATTGATAGATCCATGTTTTTCGCCTTTTTGCACATATAGCTTATTTATATCTTTACCTGATTTTAGTAGTTCTGTAACACTATTTCTTCCTTCAACTTGATCTTCCATTTTAATACCTTTCTAATTATCTTGCTTTTTCATTAATATATGTATTTATTTTCTCACGAATTTTTTCCATATCTTCTGTTGGAGTTCTATCTATTATATCATTTATATAATTTTTCTCTTTTAATATTTTATAGCTAATTGGATAATATATATCGTAAGCATACCCTATATTTCCAACCCAGTCATCCATGTCTGTTTTCATTATACTTCTGATAATTTCTTTTCCATCTAAAAAGTCTTTTAATACTTGTTTTGATATTGGTTCTTGTATTATTTCAGTCTTTTTAAATAATGTTTCAAAGCTCTCAAATCTTAATAAATTTAATATGTCCAATTTATCAGCATCTCTTATTATTTTACAATGAGTTAACATTCTAATTTCAGTAATGCTATTATCTATTTTAAATTTATTGTGATTTCCTATTGCAGTCAATATAATCTCATGATACTTTTCATCTGGGCAAAACTTTCTTAATAGTTCATTATTATTATCAGTTAATACTTCTATTCCCAATTTTGCATGATCAACTGTTTGGCTATCTATAAAACTATCAAACCTTTTTAATTGCTCGAATCTTCCTATATCATGCAATAATCCAATTAATGTTGCAAGCCTTACATCTTCATCAGCAAGCTCCATTCCTGCATCTTGTGGATTACTTTTCAAATTAATAGCTATTTGTTCTGCAAAATCTGTAACTCTAAAAATATGTGCCTTTTTTAACGAAATCCTTGGATTATTACTATCATATCCATCTATATATTCTCTCATTATGTCTTTTGCACATTCTATATCTATCATTACATTTTCCTTCTTTCTACATCTATTATTATTTATCTTCTGTATCAGCTTTCAATACATTTAAAAATGCTTCTTGTGGTATTTCAACATTGCCAAATTGTCTCATACGCTTTTTGCCACGTTTCTGTTTTTCTAGTAATTTCTTTTTTCTAGTTATATCTCCACCATAGCATTTAGCAAGAACGTCTTTTCTTAATGCTGAAATTGTTTCTCTAGCTATTACTGTTCCGCCAATTACTGCTTGTAAAGGTACTGCAAATAATTGTCTTGGAATCTCATTTTTTAATCTTTCTACCAATGTTCTTCCTCTTGCATACGCATTTGATTTATGAACTATAAAAGATAGAGCATCTACTGGTTCATTATTTACATATATATCTAGTTTTACTAATTCTGACTGTTTATATTCTTTAATATAATAGTCTAATGAAGCATATCCTCTCGTTTTCGATTTTAAACTATCAAAGAAATCATATATTATTTCATTAAGAGGCAATTCATATTTTAATGTCACTCTTGACTCATCTAAATATTGCATATCTATGAATATTCCTCTTCTTCCTTGACATAATTCCATTACATTTCCCACAAATTCTTTAGGAACCATTATGCTTGCATCAACATACGGTTCTTCCATAAAGCTTATCTGTGCTGGTTTAGGTAAATCAGAAGGATTATATAAGTTTTCAACTGTTCCATCTGTTTTATGTACTTTGTATATTACAGATGGAGCTGTTGTAATTAATCCTAGATCAAATTCTCTATCTAATCTTTCCTCAATAATCTCTAAATGTAATAATCCTAGAAAACCACATCTAAATCCAGAACCCAATGCACTAGATGTTTCAGGCTCGAACTCCAATGCTGCATCATTTAATTTTAATTTTTCAAGTGCAATTTTTAAATTTTCATAATCTGCACCATCCATTGGATATAATCCGCAATATACCATTGGATTTACTTTTTTATAGCCTGGTAGTGGCTTGTCAGCTGGATTTTCATCATTTGTAATTGTATCACCTACACGTATTTCTTGCAAACTCTTTATACTTGCTGCTATATATCCAACTTCTCCTGCAACAAGTTCTTGTGCAGGTTCTAATCTACCTGGATCAAAATATCCAACTTCTGTAACTGTAAAATGTGCATTATTAGACATTAATCTAATCTCGTCTCCCACCTTTACAGTTCCTTCTTCTATCTTAACATACGCTAATGCTCCCTTGTAATCATTATATATTGAATCAAATATTAATGATTTTAGAGGCTTATTGCTATCTCCCTTAGGAGCTGGTATGTCTTTTACAATTCTTTCTAATACTTCCTCTACATTTAAACCTGTTTTTGCAGATATACAAGGAGCATCTTCTGCTGGAATTCCTATAATCGTTTCTATCTCGTGTTTTACTTCATCTGGTCTTGCACTTGGAAGATCAACCTTATTTATTACTGGTATTATCTCCAAATTATTATCAAGTGCAAGATACACATTTGCTAAAGTCTGTGCTTCAACACCCTGAGTGCTATCAACTACAAGAATTGCACCTTCGCATGCAGCTAAACTTCTAGAAACTTCATAATTAAAATCAACATGACCTGGAGTATCTATCAAATTAAGTTCATATATTTGTCCATCTTTTGCTTTATATTTCATTCGTACAGCTTGAGATTTTATTGTAATTCCTCTTTCTTTCTCTATATCCATATTGTCAAGCACTTGTTCTGTCATCTCTCTTTTCGAAAGAGCTCCTGTCATTTCAATAAGTCTGTCAGCTAATGTAGACTTTCCATGATCAATATGTGCAATTATGCTGAAATTTCTAATGTTTGCTTGATTTTTCAAGTTATGCTCCCTTCTTAATTTTTATTAATTTTCATATTCTTTACTAGCTTTTGCATACTTTTTCAAAGTCTGATAAACTAGATAATTTATAGTTCCTGGTATATCTTTTTTTCCTGCTGGAACTCCTGTTAATATCTCAATTCCTTCATCTATTGTTGATATTGCATATATATGGAATCTATGATTTTTTACTGCTTCAACAATTTCATCATTTAAATTTAAATTTTGTACATTCCTTTTTGGAATCATTACACCTTGTGTTCCATTTAGTCCTCTAAGTTTGCAAATTTCATAAAATCCTTCTATTTTTTCATTTACTCCACCTATAGCTTGTATCTCACCTTTTTGGTTTACTGAACCGGTTACCGCTATTGACTGATTTATTGGAACATCTGATAAACTTGAAAGCAATGCATATAACTCTGTACTTGAAGCACTATCTCCATCAACTCCATTATACAATTGTTCAAAACATATACTTGCTGTTAATGATAGAGGCATTTCTTTCGCAAATTTTTCTCCTAAATAACCATTTAATATAAGTATTCCTTTTGAATGTGATGATCCTGATAATTCTACTTCTCTTTCAATATTTATTATTCCACTTTTTCCTGTATATGTGTTAGCTGTTATTCTGACTGGTTTTCCAAAAGTATAATCTCCTAAAGACATCACAGTTAATCCGTTTATTTGTCCAACCTTGCTTCCTTCTGTATCAATCAATAAGACTCTGTCTTTTATCATTTCAGTATATTTTTCGTCATATTTTTTTACTCTATTTTTTCTTTCTTTTAGAGCTTTTTCAATATATTCAGCTGTTACAACTTTTGATCTATCTATTTTAGCCCATGTAGCTGCTTCAACAATAACTTGTGATAGTTCGCCAAATTGTGTTGATAATTTATTCTTATCCTCTGCTAGTCTGCATGAATACTCAGCAAGTCTTGCTACAGCTCCTCTATCAAGGTGAGGTAATTGCTCATCATTACAAAATCCATGAACAAATCCCGCTAAATCATTTAAATTTCTTTGGTCTAAAGGTGCAGAATCTTCAAATTCAACTTTTATTTTAAACAATTTTCTAAATTCTTCATCAACTGACAATAATGTCTGATATACATTTTCATTTCCTATAAGAATAACTTTTAAATCTAATGGAATTGGTTCTGGTTTCAATGATACAAGCACCATTGATGATTTTTGATCTATTGAATTGTCTATTCCTATTTCCTTATTTCTTAAAACTTTCTTAAGATTTTCATAACTTGATGGATTTGATAATAAATCATTTGCCTGGAATATAATATATCCACCATTTGCTTTTTGTAAAAGTCCTGGTCTTATCATAGTGTAATCTGTTTTTAACACTCCATAATAATTCTCATATTCAAGTCTTCCAAATAAGTTATTAAATGAATAGTTAGAATCCATAATAACTGGAGCACCTTCTTCATTGCTATTATCAATAAATACGTTTACTCTATAATTATCCCATGGTTTTATTTCTGGAACACGAGGTCCTTGTGCATCTTGTCCTTTTTTGTCTTCTTCAAGGAATTTCGATATATTTTTTAATATATCTTTTTTCACACCATCTAAAAATTTAGTAATCTTTTTGTTTCTTTTAAATTTTGATTTAACATAAGATATATGTCCCTCAATAGTAAGAACTGCAATATTTGACTGCCATTCTGATACTTTTCTTTCTGCTTCTGCGTCTAGTTCTTTTATTTCAGCTATAACAGATATTATCTGCTGCTGAACTATTGTTGATTTATCTTCATATTCTTTCTTTATTTCATCATCTAATTTATCAAATTCTTCTTCTTTTATAACTTTTCCATCAACAATAGGCATCATATATATACCATTTTCAGCTGATTTGACTTGGAATCCATATTTAGCAGATCTTTTATTAAGATTATCAAGAAGAGCCGTTCTCTTGTCATGATATTTTTGTGTAATAACATTTTTTTCTTTTTCAAAATCCTCATTGCTAAATGTATTTTTTATATCAACTCTAATTTCTTTTATGAACTTATCCATTGCATCTTTGAAATTATTTCCTTCACCTGCTGGCATACTTAAAGCCACTGGCTCATTTGGATTCTCAAAATTATAAATATAGCACCAATCTGGAGGAGTCTTTTTTGTTTTTGATAATTTATCTAGATAATTTCGTGTATATGTTGTTTTTCCTGATCCTGTTGGGCCTTCAAGATAAACATTATATCCCTTTGTATCAACTGTTAATCCAAACTCTAGAGATGCTATTCCTCTTTCTTGTCCAATTCCTTTATAATTTGATTTTACATCTTCTGTCGTTTCAAATTTAAAAATATCAGGATTACAATTAAATTTTAATTCTTTATATGAAACTTCATTTGTATTTTTCATTATTTTATCCTTTCCTAACTATAATTCTAATAATTATAGTTCCCTATCTTATGTTAGCTTATGTATTATTTTACATACTCATTAGTATAGCATTTTCTTTACCATGATAATAATTTTTTCTTAATCCTACTGGTCTAAATCCAAATTTCTTATATATAGAAATAGCTACTTTATTATTCTCGTTTACTTCAAGGTTTATTTTATTTACATTGTTTTTTCTTATAACATAACTTATCAAATTTGATGCAATTCCTCGATCTCTTTTGTCCTGTCTTGTAACTATATTCATTATTTCTAATTCATCTAAAACGGTCTGCGTACTTATAAATCCAACTATTTGATAATTTTGTTTTGCGACCATGTACTTAGATGTTTTCGAATCATCTTCAAATGTATTAAAGTCCCATATATTAGGAAATTTCTCATAATTCATTTTTATTTCTTCAATATCTGAAAATGTCATTTCAACAATATCAATTTTATCATCTCCACCATCTCTTTGTCTCTCCGCTTGTGGTCTTCTAAGATACATAGGCATTATTTCATCCGAATCACCATAGTCTCCTATATCATATTTGTCAAATGCTGCAAGTCCAATTGCTCCAGCCATAATTCCAGTCGAATTAATATATTCATGTTGTACCACATCTCTTGCTTGAGCCTGCTCTTTTGATATTTTTGCTCTTAACAATGGTTCTAGCTTTTCTTTGAATACATCACCTATTATATATAATGGCTCTACAAAATTTACATATTCAACAACATCAGACATACTCATTACATCAGGATTTTTATATACTGACAAATTACCATTTTTGATTCTATATACTGAAAAATACACATTATCATTTCTGGCATCTATCATAGATAATATTTTGCAATCTTTTCTTCCTTTTTGTTCAATTACCTCATAAGCAAGAGCTTCTAGTGAACTAATTCCGGTTACAGACTTGTTACATGCATCTGAGAAAGCTTTAATTGTAGCCATTCCTATTCGTATTCCTGTAAATGATCCGGGTCCTTCTGAACATGCCAACAAATCGACATCTTTTACTTGTAATTGTTGTTTATCCATCATATTTTTTAATAATGGCATAAGTGTCTGCGAATGCTCATGTACTTCATCTGTATGTAATTGTTCTATTATTTTTCTATCTTCTAATAATGCAACTGAACAGATTTGTGATGATGTATCTATTGCAAGTACTCTCATTTTATCACTTCCTTATTCTATTATTTTGAAAACTGTGTAAAATCCACATCATTATATCTATTTCCTTGTGGTTCAATTATAAGTTTTCTAATCTCATCATTTTCGTCATCTTTTTCAAATGAAATCTTAATATAATCATTTGGCAATATATCTTCTATAAGCTCTCCCCATTCAAAAATACATATTCCTTTATGGAAATATTCTTCTCCTCCTATGTTTTCAAATTCATATATGTCGCCTAGTCTGTATAAATCAAAGTGATATATATCAATCTGACTATTATGATATTCATTTACTATTGTAAACGTCGGACTTGATATCTTCTCTTGCATTCCAAAATGTGATAATATTCCCTCAACAAATTTTGTTTTTCCAGCGCCTAATTCTCCTGATAGTACAAGTACATCTCCTTTTTTTAACATACCAGCTAAGTTATTAGCAAAAATCTTTGTCTGGTATTCATCTTTGCATATTATTTCTTGCATGAAAATAAGTTCTCCCTTCTTAAGCATTTTTTCTACATTTTTCAACTTTTTTCTAGCAAGATTATATATTATTTTGCATGATTATTCAAGGACTTTAAAATAAAAATCACATACAATTAAAATTTTTTGATTAACATCCTATTTACTTCTTCATCAGATATTCCTAAAATTTCTGATATTTGTTTTACATCAAATCCTAGTTTATGCATTCTATTTATTGTTTTTATTCTTTCCTGCTCCTTCCCATTCTTAATTCCAGTTTTTATTCCAGATAGAGTACTATTCCCATTTGCCTTTTTTGATATAAAACATCTCAATTTATCTTTATTTACTATAAAACCACCTCCATACATTCTTTTACCTTTTTTTCTATTTTTAATTTTTTTGAATATTTCATAAGTTTATTTAAATTCTTATCACTACTTTTTGTATAATTTTTGATAGCTTTTGAAAAAATTTCCATATCCATATTATTTCTATTTTTAACTATATCGCATATTGTTCTTTCTTTATCATATACTTGTATTTTCATACCAAATGGAGAAATCATCTCAATTTTGCCTAGCTCTAAAACAGAATTGTTCACAAAATACAAGTTTACGTTCTTATTTTTTCTTAAACTTCCACCATAATAATGTGGTACAGTAACATCAAATACTAATGGTGTTCTATCAGATAGATTATGCAAATATAATGCTGTATTCATAGAAAAAATTGCTTTTTCACTCATTGATATTATCTTGTAATACTCATCTACATTATAATTTACTAAACCATAATATCCTCTTGAGATTCTAATTATTTGTTTTCTTTCTACCATTTTTGTTAAAAAATATCTATTAATATTATTGTTTTTTAATTCTTTTGTTGTAATATATCCTCCATTATGTTTCATTATCTTTAAAATTTTTTCAAAATTATCCATTTGTCTTTATTTCCTTTCCTAAGGAAACTTTAACATTTTTCATTAAGTTTGTAAATAGCCTTTATAATAATAATTAAAATTTCTCAGTTATATCTACTTATCTCTTCTATCATTCTCCTTTCGTAAATTTATTTCTTCATTTTATCTTTTGCAGCCTTTTCACTAAATTAACTTTTTGAAAATTACACAGATTTGTGTTTGAATTTAATTTTTTGAATTAATTTAATATATAAAGTTTC
>ENA-OROM01000335-OROM01000335.1-human-gut-metagenome-genome-assembly--contig:-NODE-335-length-63309-cov-5.215512_pt1 | contig 63309 bp, 76 predicted proteins | sample MGYA00242129_ERZ509050 | MGnify/ENA primary metagenome ERZ509050 (study PRJEB26280, sample SAMEA2338701) | human gut metagenome | biome: human gut; feature: human-associated habitat; material: faeces...
TAGTCAAGTATGGAATTTAACTTTTCAAAGTGGAATTTACTTTTTCATTTCAGCATTTTTTCTTAAAATTAGTATGATTCTTCATACTATCATAAACTTGATGAATATAATCCCCTTGATTCATAGAAAAAGTAGATGGAATCTGTATATGCATCGAATTATCTAATTCATATGGATAACTCGTAATTTCCAATTCTGGAAAATGATAAGAAAGTCTTCTAAAATTTCTATAATATTTATTAATTGTATTATTACAAATTCTAACAAACTCATCATATGGAACTCTACTATTATTCATCTTAGCCATATTTCTAATTGGAAAATTACTTTTCACAATCATTTCATTACATGAAATATCCTGTAAAAAGGAAGTAAATAATGTTAAAGCAACAATACTAGAAACAGAAACATCCTTAATATTTTCATCAGGATAATCATCATAAACATCTTGGTTTGTTTGATATAAAATTCGATTTAATTTTCTTCCACCTTCAGATAGCTCTGTACCAACTTTTCCATGATGAATAACATAAACATACGCTTTACCTCCATCCAACCCAAAACCAATATTAGGTAATGAAAGAGTACTTCCATCTTCTCCACACATTTTACTACGGAATACATAAGGAGTCTCATTACCAGATGGATTCCAAACATCAACATGAGTTTCAAAATGATGAGGAAATTTTCCTTCTATTACATCACTAGTATATTTCTTGAAATATTCTTGCCTAGAAATAGAATCAGTTAAAAAACGACTTCTACGTTCTAAAAATTCCTCTGGATTACGAAAATCCTCTTCCGTAGCATTAAACCAAACATTAAAAACGGCAGACTCTATAATTGCATTAGTATCTCCTTCAAAATAAATATAATCATATTTCTGTAATTCAGGATATTCTTGTAAAAAAGAAATCATATTTTCTGTATATTGAATTAACGCTTTATCAAATCGCTCTTGATTATGAATTTGAATAACAGGAATATTTTCATCACTAATATCCTCTATTTAGCTAGATAAACAAAAAGATGCATTGAATAAAAAGCCACCAATAGAAACCATATTTTTACTATTAGCTTGGGGAAGAATCTCCTTATAAAAAGCATCTAAAATTTTTTGGTCCATAACATCACCTACTTAATAAACATTGCATCTCCAAATGAAAAGAAACGATATTTTTCTTCTACAGCTGTTTTATAGGCATGTAAAATATGGTCTTTTCCTGCAAGAGCAGATACTAACATAACTAAAGTAGATTTAGGCAAATGGAAATTAGTAATCAAAGCATCAATAGCCTTAAATTCATAACCCGGATAAATAAAGATATTAGTCCAACCACTGCATTCACGAAACTCATGATATAAACTCATAATAGTTTCCAAAGTTCTAGTACTAGTAGTACCAACACTAATAATACGCCCACCTTGTTTTTTAGTTTCATTCAAAAGAGTTGCAACTTCACCTGTCATTTGATAAAACTCACTATGCATCTCATGCTCTTCTACAGTATCAACACTCACAGGTCTAAAAGTACCAAGTCCAACATGAAGAGTAATATAAGCAATATGAACACCTTTATCTTCAATTTCTTTTAATAATTCTTTAGTAAAGTGAAGTCCCGCTGTTGGAGCAGCCGCACTACCAACCTCTCTAGCATAAACAGTTTGATATCTAGACTGATCTTCTAATTGTTCATGAATATAAGGAGGAAGCGGCATTGTACCTAACTCTTCTAACACTTCCAAAAAAATACCTTCATAAGAAAAAGTAAAATGGCGTATCCCCTCTTCTCCAACAAAAATGCAAGTTGCTTTTAATTTACCATCACCAAATACTACAACAGTCCCTTCTTTAATACGACGAGCAGGTTTTACTAAACATTCCCACGTATCACCTTCAGTATTTTTCAGCAACAATACTTCAATCGCAGCTTTTGTATCCTCTTTTTCTCCATAAAGTCTAGCCGGAAGTACTTTTGTATCATTTAATACTAAAGTATCACCTGGTTTTAAATAAGAGACAATATCTTTAAAATGCTTATGTTCGATCTCTCCTGTTTCTTTATCTAAAACCATAAGTCTAGACTCATCACGCTTTTTTAAAGGAGTCTGCGCAATTAACTCTTCCGGCAAATCATAATTAAATTCTTCTACTGTCATCTGTTTCCATCTCCTTTATTATTTTCTCTTGAATTTTAGAAGACTCAGAAATAAGTTGTTCTAACCCTTCTGTCTGTAATCTGTTTTCTAAATATGACCTATCCTCTTCGCTATTATAGAAATAATCATACCATAAAATCAGATCATCACTTTCGTAGGTAGTTTTTGCTCTCATAGCAATTAATGATAAAACAGATTGAGGAAATCTCTTTAAAATTTCTGAATAATTATCAATTGGTTCAATAATAGACCATTTAGATAAAATAGCCAGTTCTTTATTCGTATAGCTAGATATCTGATCATAAAAATCATAATAATAAGTTGCTCCAGCCAAAACAGTAAATAGTTTCTGACGAAAAAGACTACTACTACCATGAGGAGAATAACTACTATCAACAAAATGAACAAAATCCATAAAATTTTCTTGTTTAGCCTCCTCCATAGCTACTAAAGAATGATAATGCTGATTTAAAATTTCAGGTGGCAAAAAAGAAAATTTATCAACATTATCTTGAATAATCCTGCAGACATCAGAAATAGTTTCTGTTTTATCAAAAATTAAACCTCTCATGCACTTCACCACTTATTTTTTTTCAATACCTAATACTTCATAAGCTTTATCAGTAGCAATTCTACCACGACTTGTTCTCTTTAATAAACCTGTCTGTAATAAATAAGGTTCATAAACATCTTCAATCGTAGTAACTTCTTCTCCTATAGAACTACTAAGAGCTTCAATCCCGACAGGGCCCCCACCAAATTTTTCGATAACTGCAAGTAACAATTCATGGTCTGTATTGTCAAGTCCCATTTTATCAACTTTTAAACGCTCTAAAGCATCCTCCGTAATAGCTAAATCAACTGTACCATTTCCTTTAACTAAAGCAAAGTCCCTTACTCTTTTAAATAATCTATTAGCAATTCTAGGAGTTCCCCTACTTCTCTTTGCAAGTTCTCTAGCAGCTTCTTCCTCTATTTCCACATCAAGTACTCTAGCAGTACGCTTAATAATATCTGTAAGTTCTTCTACAGTATAAAACTGTAACTTAGAAGTAATACCAAAACGATCGCGAAGAGGTGCAGACAAGTCTCCTGCACGTGTCGTCGCACCAACCAAAGTAAAAGGTGGTAAATCAATTTTTATATTACGACTATTTCCTTCACTACCAACAATAATATCTAAAGAAAAGTCTTCCATCGCCGGATATAATATTTCTTCAATATATCTTGGCATACGATGAATTTCATCAATAAACAATACATCACCAGGCTCTAAAGAAGAAAGAATAGCTGCCAAATCACCACTTTTTTCTATACTAGGTCCACTCGCAGTTTTAATATTAGTACCAAGTTCATGTGCAATAATAAAAGCAAGCGTAGTTTTACCTAATCCCGGAGGACCATACAAAAGAACATGATCTAACGGCTCATTTCTCATCTTCGCAGCTTCTACAAAAACTCTAATATTTTCTTTCACATCTTCTTGACCAATATATTCACTAATACTTTCTGGTCGAATAGTATTATCCATCAATTGATCATCTTCTAGATGATAATTAGTAACAACACTCTCCTCTTGCATAAGCACCTCTCCTTTCTATTATCGCAATAATAATTTTAAAGCCTCTTTTATTTGCTCTTCAATGGAACTATTTTCATCCACTTGACCAATAACTTTCTTAATTTCTTTATCTTTATATCCTAAAGCAAGCAAAGCTTCTTGTAATTCTTCTTGATTTTCTACAACATCATCCGTAATACCAGTACCAATAAATTCTAGCTTTCCTTTTAAATCTAAAATAATCTGTCTAGCTAATTTCTCACCAATTTTAGGAAATTTTTTCAAATATAAAATATTTTCTCTCTCGATTGCATCCATAATTCCTTGAATAGAACCAACCGCTAAAATAGGAAGAGCCATACGACAACCAAGTCCCTTAACACTAATAAGTTTTAAAAACAATTCCTTTTCTTCTCTAGTCTTAAACCCAAATAAAGCTTCTTCATCTTCTTTTACTTGTTGATAAACAAAAACCTTATATTCTTTTCCTACTTCAAAAGCATAAGGATTAGGCACATAAATTAAATATCCTATTCCATTATTATCTACTACAATAGAATTATACTTTAACTCTACAACAGTTCCTTTAATATAATCATACATATTCTTCAACTCCAAAACTAATTATATAACAAAACCAAAAATCTAGCAATCGAACACAAAATAAAAGCAACAATTACAAGCGAACTGTTGCTATCGTCTAAATTTTCTCTTAATATATTGAAAAGCTTGTTGAAATCTTTCCCTAACACTAGGAAAGAGCCATGAAAAAACAATAACTAATAACCAAAGGCAATCAATATACCTTCCATCGAAGAAGGAACGAATTCCAAAAATTGCTAAAAGAACAAAAAATATTCCTAATACAAACACAATAAATAAATTAATAATATTATTTTTTTCACTATTAGGGAATGCTTTTTTTCCTCTTCTTTGAAGCATCTCATCAGCTTGATTCTTAAATTCTTCGTATCGTGATAAAACTTCTTCAAAAGACAAATCACCATCACGAGAGTATTCATCATCTCGCATAGTAATATTACCATTCTCATGTATTTCTACATCGATTCTAGCAAAATCTTCTACAGGCAAATCTATATCATAAGCTTTTCCAAGCATTTTAATTAGTTTATTACGACAACTATTAGAAATAAAAGAAGCCTCATTAATATAGACTTTTATTTCCGTATTTATCTTTTTTAATTCCGCTTCTTTGTTCATAATATTCTCCTATTAATCTTCTTTTAAATTATAATATACATCCTGTACATCATCTAAATCTTCTAAAGTATCAACTAACTTATGTACTTTCTCTTGACCTTCTTCATCAAGAGTAACCTCCATATTAGGTATATAAGTAAGTTCACACTCTAAAAACTCTTTTACACCATTTTCTTCTAAAGCATTTCTAACACTAGCAAAATTTTCAGTATCGGTAGTAATTAAATAATTATCTTCTACTTTTTGGAAATCTTCTGCACCAGCATCAAGTGCTACCATCATCATAGTATCTTCATCATAGTCAGCAGGAATCACAATAGACCCGCGACGAGAAAACATATAGCTGACAGAACCATCAGTACCTAAATTTCCACCTGCTTTAGTAAAAGCGCTACGAACTTGTGAGGCTGTTCTATTACGGTTATCAGTTAAACAATCTACCATGAATGCAACTCCACCGTGACCGTACCCTTCATATCTAACACTTTCATAATTTTCGGCATCTCCAGAACCAGTAGCCTTCTCAATTGCTTTATTAATATTTTCTTTTGGCATATTCTGTGCTTTTGCTTTATCAACAGCTAAACGTAAAGCTGCATTCTGATCCGGATCAGGACTACCACCTTTAGCTGCTACCATAATTTCTTTTGCTAATTTTTGAAACACTTTTCCACGAGCAGCATCGATTAATCCTTTTTTACGATGAATCGTTGCCCATTTAGAATGTCCACTCATACTATTACCTCCTTTTCCTAATATATAATATCATACTTAATATACTTTGTAAATGAACAAAAACATGATAAAATATATGTGAAAGAAGGGAAAATATGTATCTACAAGTAAAAAGAAAAAAAATAAAACTAATAGAACTAACAGGTTTTTGGAATCGCTTTAAAGGATTAAAATTCGTTCTAGAACCAATAGACTATGGTATTAAATTCCCTAAAAAGAAATTCGTAACTACTAATTTTCTATGTCAAAAAATAGATATAGTTTTAACTGATAAAGAAGATAATATTTTATATATGTATGAAAATATGAAAACCGAAAAATATATTTTCCCAAAGAAAAAAGTCTATAATGTTTACTTCTTACCATTAAATACAGTAAAAAATTTAGAACCAAACACAAAACTAAAAATAGTACAAACACAGAAAGAAAAAGAAGAAAAGAATACAAAAAAAGATGAAAAATAATTCATCTTTTTTAGTCACCAACCAATTTTATACTCTTCATGTCAATTAATATCCATCCAAAATCCCCATTAGAAACTAAGGTATGACAGTAAGAACAAACTCCATGATTGTCCAAATCTAAAACAGCACCACAGTTTGGACAATTAGTTTCTTTTTCTAATAAAGTACCCATAGTTTTTATACCTTTTTTTCTAGCAAAAGTTAAAATATAAGATTTATAACTATCATCATAAATATTTTCTTTATTAATAGAAGCACATAAGGCAACAATTAAGATTTCTTTATCACCTTCTACTTTAAAATCCTTAAGTAAAACACCCTTAATAGCATAATTAGAAATCACTGCTCCGGCAGCTTTAATATCCTCAAATAAGGAAATGTGTCTTTGATATAAGTAATCACTTTCAAAACGACGTAACATAATAGGATTTTTCTTATCTAAAGCCTCTAAAATAAGAGAATATAAATGCTTTACCCAAGCATAAAAATCTGCCTTAGAAAACTTCGAGTCAACAGCAAGTATTTTCTGCAAAACTTCCTCCTCAGATAATGGATAATATTCAGAAATCATAATTTCTCCATCACCATCTTTATCAATCATCTCACATGATTTCTCATCTAAAATACCCTCGACTGTGCTTTGAGAAGTATAAAGAATAGAATTATTATCTTTTTCCGGAGTAAAAAGTCGACTACTGCAATAAAGAATAGCAAAATAAGCAGGCAAAGAAAATAAAGTCGCAATAGGTGCCACACCTCCTTCATCAGCCATACAAGCCAGAACAGATAAGATAATAATAGAAAATAAAGAAATCAGTAAAAAAATTCCTAAAACAGCATTACCCGATCCACCTTTTTTATTCATATTAACACCTCTATTCTTATACTACAATAAAAGTATAACTAAAAAAAGATAAAAGTACATCTTTTATCTTTTTTATATACATCTATTTGTCACGTAATTGCGCATCGTGAGTAGATACAACTTTATCAATAATTCTATTAAATACCTGCATAACTTCTTCATCAGTAAGTGTACGATCTTCAGCCATAAACAATAAATTATAAGCAATAGACTTCATACCTTCTTTAACATGCTCTCCTTCATAAACATCAAATACATGAATAGAATCTAAAAGTCTTCCACCTGCCTTTTTAATAGTTGCCTCTATCTCGCTAGAAGAAACTTCTCTAGGAACTACAAAAGCAGCATCTTTCATAATCGTTGGATACTTACTAGCTTCTTTATATTTAAGTGGTTTCACCTTTTGCATCAAAGCTTGTAAAGAAATCTCACAAACATAAACATCATCCTTACATACATTAGGATGTACTCGTCCTAAAATACCAATAGGTTTTCTATCTAATAATATTCTACAAGATTTACCAGGATGCATATCTGGAATAGCACTAACTTCAAAATTATAACGGTTTTGGAACCCAAAATAAGTAAGAATATCTTCTACAAAGCCTTTCATTAAATAGAAATCACATGGAATACTTCCCTTCCAAGGATTAACAATATAATTTCCTTTCATCAAAAAGCAAATCTTACTCTCTTCTTTATAATTTTTATCATAAGTTTTAGCCACCTCATAAATCATAACATCTTCTACTTTACGTGCTTTATTATACTGATATACATTTAATAAAGATGGAATTAAAGTAGTACGAACAACACTTTTATCAGTACTCATAGGATTAGGAAGAACAGCTTTTTCCTTACCTTCATAATCAAATTTTTGACTCATATCTGGAGAGACTAAGGTATAAGTTTTTACTTCATTAAATCCTAAACCACGAAGCCTCTTAGAGACGGCCTTACGATACTTAACATCTCCAACATACTCTCCACGACGAATTCCTACTTTTGGCAATGTAGAAACAAGTTTTTGATAACCATAAAGTCTCCCAATCTCTTCTGCAATGTCATTAACATTAGGATCAATATCAAGTCTTCTCTTAGGAATAACTACTCTAAACTTCCCATTCTCTAGTGTATAAGGAAAATCAAGTCTCTCCAGTTCATACCGCATATCATCTTCTGTAATACGAATACCTAACATCTTATCAACTTGTTCAGGAATAAACTCTACTACTTTTTCACTTTTATCAACAACATCATGACTCGCCATGCCAGAAAGAACCTTCGCACCAGCGTATTTTTCAAGTAAATGACAAGCACGATTAATAGCCATCAAAGTATATTCATAATTTAATCCCTTACCATAACGAATACTAGCTTCACTACGAAGATCTAGGTGAGCGGCAGTATAACGAATACTAACAGCATCAAAAATAGCAGCTTCAATTAAAATATTTTTAGTAGTATCAGTAACTTCCGTATTTTCTCCACCCATAACACCAGCAATACAAACAGGCTTTTCTCCATCCGTAATTACAATGTCACTACTGCGTAAAATACGATTCTTTCCATCAAGAGTAACTACTTCTTCCCCTTCTTTCGCATCTCTTACCAAAATATGATTTCCTAAGGTATCCTTATCAAAGAAATGAAGCGGTTGACCAAACTCTAACATAACATAATTAGAAATATCAACTACGTTATTAATAGGTCTCATACCAGCTGCAATCAAACGTCTTTGAATAAACTCAGGGGACTCTCCTATTTTAACATCCGTTACCATTTTAGCTAAATAATAAGGACATTTACTAGTTTCAACATCTAAAGAAAAATGTTTATCAACAGAGTCACTCTCTTCTTGATAACTGCAATCAGGTAATGTTACTTTACGATTTAAAATAGCAGCTATCTCATAAGCAAATCCAATATGATAATAACAATCATTATTACGATGCTTATGAATATCAAGTTCATATAAAGTAGACTCAAGTCCTAAATAAACAAGTGGATCTTTACCAATAGGAGCATCATCAGACAATTCTTCAATACCACGAGCATAAGATTCATCTGTTTTTTCTTCAAGTCCTAATTCATATAAAGCACAAATCATACCATTAGACTCTACTCCACGAATCTTACTAGCTTTAATAACAAAATCACCTGGTAATACTGCTCCAGGTAGCGCAACAATTACTTTCAATCCTTCACGAACATTAGGCGCCCCACAAACAATTTGTTGTAACTCTTCATTGCCAACATCTACTTGACATAAATGTAAGTGATCACTATCTGGATGATCCACACAAGTAACTACTTTACCAATAACTAAATGATCAATATGATTCGTAATAACTTTTTCAACATTAATACCAGCTTCTGTAATCTTAATAGCTAATTCAGATAAATCTTGATCACTAATATCAATATAATCTTTTACCCATTCCAAACTAATCATCGTTCTCTAACTCCCCTCTATCAAAATGTTTTACTTCTCTTAAATCTGTATTATAAAAAGTTCTAATATCATCAATATCATACTTAAGCATAGCAACTCTTTCAGCACCAAATCCAAAAGCAAAACCACTCCAAACCTCAGGATCATATCCACTCATGCGCAAAACATTAGGATGAACCATACCAGCACCACAAATCGTAATCCAACCAGTATGTTTACAAATATTACATCCCTTTCCTTTACAATTAAAGCAACTAATATCGATTTCTACAGAAGGTTCTGTAAATTGATAATAACTTGGACGGAAACGAACTTCAACATCATCTCCAAACAGCTTTTTAAATAAAACTAAAAAAGTTCCTTTTAAATCAGATAGAGAAATATCTTTATCGACAAGTAATCCTTCAATTTGCATAAATTGATGTGAATGAGTTGCGTCATCTTCATCTCTACGATAAGTTTTACCAGGACAAATAACACGAACAGGTACTTTTCCTTTTCCTTTTAACATCGTACGTACTTGTACTGGAGAAGTTTGACTACGAAGTAAAATCTCTTCACCCTCAAGATAAAATGTATCTTGCGCATCTCTTGCTGGATGGCCTTTTGGAATATTTAACATTTCAAAGTTATATTTATCCTCTTCAATTTCAGGCCCATCAACTACATCATATCCCATAGACATAAATACTTCTTCTACTTCTTCAATTAACTTCTCTAAAATATTAGGAGCACCCATACTTACTTTAGTACTAGGCAAACTAATATCTATCGCTTCACTTGCAAGCTTTTGATTTAATTCTTCTTCTTCTAAACGAGTCTTAATCTCATCATAAGTAGTCTGAAATAAAGTACGAACTTCATTTACTTTTTGTCCAAAAACTTTTTTCTCTTCATTAGGAACATTCTTAATCTCACTATTTAACTCAGTAATAATTCCCTTCTTTCCTAAATATTTAATACGCAATTCATTCAAAGCCTTTAAATTCGAAACTGATTGTAAATCTTCTTGCATTTCTTTTGTAATCTCTTCTACTTTCATACTATCATCCTTTCTAAACAAAAAAATAACTATAACTTAAGGGTGTATAAAACACGGTACCACCTTAATTTATAGTTATTTAACTACCTCATTATCTTAACGCGATTAACGCCTATAATTTTGTTATAGGGACTCCTAAGACGAATTCATAAACTATTCTTATCTGTTTTCACCAACCACAGACTCTCTATTAAGAAATCATTTACTACTACTTCTTAATCGACATCGATACAGCTAGTATAACATAAAACAAAAAAAAAGAAAAGAAAAATTAAATTGTCATTAATTCTTGTTCCTTTTCTTTTAACATTTCATCAATCTTTTTGTTATAAGTTTGTACCAACTCTTGAACTTCTTTTTCCATTCCTTTTTCTGCATCTTCAGGTAATTCTTCTGCTTCTACCATTTCTAAAGCCTCATGACGATTATTGCGAACTGACACTTTAGCATCTTCTGCAATCGCTTTTACTTGCTTAGTAAGTTCGCGGCGCCTTTCTTCGGTAAGAGCTGGAACAACAATACGAATTGTCTCACCATCATTATTAGGTGTATACCCTAAATTAGCAGCAAGGATAGCCTTTTCTATTGCACCTAAACAACTTCTATCGAACGGTTTAATTAAAAGTTGAGTTGCTTCTGGCACTGATATCGTTGCTAATTGTTTAAGCGGAGTCATACTTCCATAATATTCAACCATAACTCCATCTAAGCTAGAAGGGTTAGCTCTACCTGCTCTAACAGATGCAAAGCGTTTCTCTAAGTTTCTTAAAGTATTCTCCATACTTTCTTTGGTTAATTTGATAATATCATTATCCATTAAATTCATCTCTCCTTGTTATAATTATAATATAAAGTGAATTGAAAAGAAAGAAAAAAGTAGAAATTAATCTACTTTTAAGACTCAACTACTAATTCAGAAGAAACAAATACATAAGAACCATCTTCATTAGAAAAAGTCAATTTATATAAACTACCTTTTGCAACATTATTATCACTTTCTATTGGGAATGTTGTATTAGAATCTAGCTCCAACCCTTCCACTTTTTGTGTTTTGTTATAATCTTTATAATAATCAGTTGCACTAGCTCCACCAGCAAATAAAACCCTAACATATAATTCTATTGACTGATTATTTTTTAAAGCCCTAACAACTTTCTTTAAATTAGTAGGTCCACAAGTACCTCCACATGCTGGAGGAGTGTTAATAACATATTTTTGATTAGCACTATCATATTCAAATATTGGACAAGAATTAATAGTTCTATGAGTAAAAGAATAGTTCTTTCCAAAAGTATTTCTAATCTTAGTCTCTAACTCACTAGCTGTAAAAGCATCCCCAATCTGAGAAAAAGGATATTCTATACCCTGTGCTTGTTTTTCTCTATAAATTTGTGATAAAGCAATATCAAAAACTAAATCATTAGAAAGATCACTAGCTAAAACTTTCTTATCTTGATAGTAATTATTTACTCCACAATAAGAAGTTAAACCATTTGAAATATTAGTAAATAAAGTTTGAATCTCTTCACTATTTACATCAACTTCAACTAATTCATCTTGAGCTTCTTCACTAGCCTCATCTTTTTTATTATCTTTATTCTTCTCTTCTACTTCTTCTTTAGCAATAAATTTGTCATAAACAATATACCCTGATGTTACTACCAAAGCTAATACTAAAATAACAACCAAAACAATAAGTCCCCTGTTTTTCTTGTTCTCATTCATAAACATACTCTCCTTATATAATATAAAATACCACATAATAAAAACAAATAAAATAAGGAATCAAAAAAAAGATGTCCAATTAGACATCTTATGCATATTCTGAAATTAAATTTAAATATTCATTTTCTAATTGCTCTGTAGTTTCTTGATTAATAGTAGAATCCTCATGAACCAAATAATCCACTTGATCTAAAACTTTTCCATTACGAATTACATAAACAACAGGTAAAGAAGTATCTTCCGTAATATTTAATAGTTTAGCTACTTCTTTATACTTTTTACTCTTTTTATGTTTGACATTTTCCGGATTAAAGTAATAAGCCTTTTCAACATTTTCTTTCTCTAGCACACCATTCAACACTTTAGCACCATAAGTAGACCATTCACAATCAGAGTTTCCTAAAAACAAAATACCAGATTGATTGTCAAATAATGCCAAAACATCATCTACATCAGCATACTGAAAAGGATTGTTTTTACTAATAGAATATTCATTAGCAAACTTTTCCGCATCACTCAACTCTTCTGTCTTTTTAAGAGAACATCCACTAATAAGAAACAAAAAACTACAAAATACAATTAAAATTACTACTTTTTTCATGACTACTCCTTAATGGAATTATGCTCCTTGAATTTGACTCATAACTTCATCAGCAAAGTTTTCTTGTTTCTTTTCAATTCCTTCTCCTACACCGTAACGAACCATAGAAACAATTTCTCCACCATTTGACTTAACATAGTTCAATACATTAGTATTAGAATCTTTAATAAAAGCTTGTTCTTCTAAACAAATTTCTTTATAAAATTTATTAAGTCTACCAGTAACCATTTTTTCAGCTATATCTGCAGGTTTTCCTTCAGCCATAACTTGTTCTTTAATAACATGAGATTCTCTTTCAACTAATTCTGCTGGAACTTCATCACGTCTTACAGCTGTTGGATTCATAGCAGCAACATGCATAGCTACATCTTTAGCAACTTCATCTGTTGTATTATCCAACACAACAACTGCAGTAATCTTTCCTCCCATATGTGAATATACACCAAAAACTTGACTATCAGTCTTTTCAATTCTTTCAAATCTTCTAAAACTAATTTTTTCACCAATTTTAGCAACGAAATTAACGATTGTTTCTTCTACTGTTTCACTACCACCATCGATAGTTAATTTATTAGCTTCTTCCATTGTTTTAACATCATTATGTAATAAAGTTTTTATTAAAGATGAAACTAAACCCTTAAAATCTTCATTTTGAGCAACGAAATCAGTTTCACAATTAACTTCTAATAAAACAGCTACATTTCCATCAACTTGTGCCTCAGTTAATCCTTCAGCAGCAATTCTACTTTCTTTCTTTGCAGCTTTACTAATACCTTTTTCTCTTAACCAATCAATGGCATTTTCCATATTTCCATCTGTAGCTTCTAATGCTTTTTTACAATCAAGCATACCAGCTCCAGTTCTTTCTCTTAATTCCTTAACATCACTTGCTTTAATCATCTTAATCCTCCTCTTTTTTATACAATAAAAGGGAAAGTACCATCCACCCTCCCAATATTAGTTTATCACAATTATTTAGATAAAACTTCAATTAATTCAGCTTTTTTCATAGCAGAATAACCTTTAACACCAGCTTCTTTTGCTTTAGCTTTCAAATCAGCTAATGTCATAGAAGATAAATCATCAGTTTCTTTTACTTCTTCTTTAACTTCTACTTTTTCTTCAGCCTTAATTTCTTTTTTTACTTCTGCTTGTTCTTCTTTTACTTCTGCTTTTTTAGCTTTCTTTTCTGATTTTGCTTTATCATCATCATTAATATAGTCAATGATTTCATTACCATTAACTTCAGCAATAGCATTAGTTAATACACCAAGTAACAATTTAACTGCACGAACTGCGTCATCATTACCAGGAATAACATAATCAACTAAATCAGGATCACAGTTAGTATCTACAATACCAAATACTGGAATACCTAAAATACGAGCTTCTTTAATTGCGTTTTCTTCTTTACGAGGATCAACAATTACTAATGCTTGAGGTAATCTCTTCATCTCACGAATACCTCTTAAGTTTTTATCTAATTTAGCATATTCTTTCTTGATTTGGATAACTTCTTTTTTAGGTAATAAATCAAATGTACCATCAGCTTCCATTTTATCAATATCGTCCATTCTCTTAATTCTTGAACGAATAGTCTTAAAGTTAGTTAAAGTACCACCTAACCATCTTTCATTAACGAAATACATGTTAGTTCTAACAGCACATTCTTCAGCTGCTTCTTGAGCTTGTTTCTTAGTTCCTACAAATAAAACTTTTCCCCCAGCTTCAGCAATACCTTTCATTGCTTCATATGCTTCTTCTAACTTTTTAACAGTTTTTTGTAAATCGATAATATAAATATCATCTCTTGTAGTATAGATGAATTCCTTCATTTTAGGATTCCATCTTCTTCTTTGATGTCCAAAATGAACACCAGCTTCTAATAAATAATTCATTGATACTATAGCCATAAATATAATTCTCCTTTTCGTTTTATCTTCTATTAGTTTCTAATATTTACCACCCTAAGGCACTAGATAAATAAATTCGCTAATATGTTTATTTTATTTAGTTAATGCAGCAACTAATTCTGCTTTTTTCATTGTAGAATATCCTTCTACTTTAGCATTCTTAGCAGCTTCTTTTAATTCAGCAACTGTCATTTTAGAATAATCAACAGCTTCTTTTGTTTCTTCTTTCTTAGTTTCTTTCTTTTCTACCTTTTTTTCTTCTTTTGCTTCTTTAACTTCACCCTTACCAGCAGTTACAGTAACTTCATGTCCAATAACTTCTTCTTGACGAGTAACCTTTCCTGCTTTTCCATCACGAGCGATTTTTACAAATTCGCTAAACATTTTTGGATCGTTAATAGCGATTTCAGATAACATTTTACGGTTAACTTCAACACCAGCTTTAGTTAAACCTTCGATAAATCTAGAATAACTAATATCGTTTTGACGACATGCAGCATTAATTCTAGTAATCCATAATTTTCTGAATTCTCTCTTTCTTTGTTTTCTGTCTCTAAATGCATATTGTCCAGAATGCATTAATTGTTCTTTTGCTGACTTATAAAGTCTATGTTTACTACCAAAGTAACCTTTAGCTTGTTTTAATACTTTTTTATGACGAGCCTTTGTAACTGCTCCATTCTTTACTCTTGCCATGTTTCTTCCTCCTTCAAATTATTACATAAAATTAAATTACATTCTTTAATCTGTTTTGATCTGCTTTACTTAAGTTAGATCCTTTTCTATTCTTTCTATTAACACTTGTAGATTTTGCTCCAGTGTTATGACGACTTCCTGGACGTCCAATTTTATAATCATTCTTACGTGCTTTAACAACTTTTGCTGTTCCTTTATGTGTTTTAATTTTTGGCATAACTTTTCCTCCTACTATTTATTTTTCTTTGGAACCAATAACATAGTCATGGTTCTACCGTCTAATTTGGGACTTTGTTCTATATCCGCAATTTCTGTAACGCGAGATGCAAATTGTTCTAAAACTTCTCGACCTAATTCCGTATGAGCCATCTGACGTCCTTTAAAACGAACAGTTAACTTAATACGATCACCCTTTTCAAGATATTTAGTAGCATTTCTAAGCTTAGTTTCGAAATCTCCAACATCAATAACAGGTGATAAACGATACTCTTTTAACTCAGACATATTAGCTTTTTGTCTCTTTAATGCCTCTTTTTCTTTCTTACGTTTTTCATAACGATATTTGTTATAATCCATCACTTTACATACTGGTGGATTAGCATTAGGACTCATTAAAACTAAATCTAAATTAGCATAACTAGCCAAAGTAAGTGCATCTTGAATAGATTTAACTCCAACTTGTTCCCCATTAGGACCAATAACTAATACTTCACGAGCCTTAATTTGATCGTTAATAGGTTGATTTCCCTTATTATTTGCTATAATTAACACCTCCATATATTACAAGAAAAAGAAAAGTGGATATAAAATTATATCCACTTCAAACCAAAACGTAACAAAAAATAAATTTTGTTCCTAGGCTTTTGACCCATCGCTAGTTGCAATCAGGTGGATATAAATCTCTTTCCTTTTTTCTCGACTAGTAATAGTTTATGCGAAAACTATTGTTTTGTCAACATCTTTTTATCTTTTTGACATCTTTTTTTGATATGAATCACGATTTATTTCGTAAGTATGCATATCATTAAGCTTACCATAAGCATAATAAGCTTCTGGTCGAACTCCTATTTCGTGATATCCAACTGCTTCATGTAGTTTCTTTGATGGTAAATTAAATTCAAATACATTACTAACTAAAGAATTATAAGGTCCATTGCTAAATTGCTCATCAAGGAATAACTGCATTGCTTCTGTCCCATATCCTTTATTCTGCTCACTTCTATCCCCAATCATAACTTCTAAGTCAGCAGTCTTATTATACAAGTCTTTACTAAATAAGTTAATATAACCAATAATATTACCATCTTTTTCTATTACATAATCAACAGATTCCAATTGCTTTTTAGCACGATAATCATTCCAGTTTGTCTTATATTCCCCAAGAGGAATAGATACGCTAGGATCATTTAAGAAACTAGCCATACGAGGAATATATTCTTCTTGACCAGCATATTTAGAAAGAACTATACGATTTCCTTTTAAAACTTTTTGTAAATTTGCTTCATCAACGGCCATATCTTGAATAGAACGAGCATCATTTGAAAAACTTAATTGAGTAGGAAAATGCTTTGTTCCATATAAAGGCTTAGTACATTGAAATGAAATCGTACTGTATAAATTATCGCCCATACGAGAAGCATGCTTTCTCTCACTCATAAACTGTAACTGAGAATGAGAACAAATATCCAAAACTTGCTTATTAAATGCAGGAACATCCACAACAATACTATGTAAATTCATAATATCAAAAGCATATTCTAACATCAAATCAGTAGCTTGTGCTCCTTTAGAAACTTGAGACCCATAATCAATTTCTGGACTCATTTTAATCCACATATGACTTCTTTGATTCATAGCTTGAGTATTAGCAAAGCCTGTTAGACCAATAAATTGATTAGTATTTTTGTCAACAACGGCAAATACATTTTTAACAGCCATATCGTTTAACTCATTACGAGCATCTTCTACACTCGCTATTTTTTCTCTTTTATAACCTTCAAAAACAACATCAGAATCATTTACCCATCCCATATATTGTTCTGCATCATCTAAATTAATAGATGCTAAATATATATCTTTTCCTTCTATTTTCTTATAATAACCCATAGATACCCCCTAGATTAAAAGGAATCATAACTAGATTCCTTTTGCTTTTAAACTACACTTAATAAACGTATATAATATAACTACTTGTTCATAAACTAATAGCATCATAATTATCGAACTCTTGCTTTACCTTCTTCTTGATAAATAGCTCCAACAAATTGACGACCAAATTTTTCAGCTTTACCATTAGAAGCAGCACTGTTAGAATAATACATAGAATCAACAATAGTATCATGATTATCCCAAATAATATTTTCCCAAGGAATTCTAACCTCTCCAAATTGGTCGGCTAATGCATTATCTTGATTAATTGCATAGGAATCAACTTCTTTTCCATCCTTCATAATTCTTCCTGGAACAATAGCTCCCGTTTGATCCCAAACTTGCTCATCATTTGCCCATTTTGGTCTATTTTCTGTATAGACCCAACTATCTCCTGCACGAGCTCCAACATGAATGATAATATCTTCTGGTTTACTACCTTCACGGTATAATGCTTCAATAGTCATCTGTGGAATTCTTTTATCAATCATTTCACCACCACAGTGAGCAACAGCAGTAATACCTTGTTTTCTATCTTCAGCTGTAACAACAGCACAGTCAGCAACTGGATGTCCTAAAGCAACACCTTTCAAATTCTCTCTCATCATTAAAATATCTTCATCTATATCTGTCCACCCATTAGGATTAGCCTCTACATAATCCTGTGTAATTTCAAATACAGAACCATCCAAATTTTTCTGATCAGCCATAAACATTTTTCGCCAATCAAATCCTTCAGCTTCAGCAAACGCTTTACGATGTTCTTTGAATATTGCACTTCTTAGAGCGCCATTTCCTCTAAAATCCACATCTTGGACTTCTTCTAAAGTTTTTAAATTTTGCATGTCTTTAATCATTTTCTTATCTGCATCTGTAATATTTGTGTAACGAATAGTTCCTCCATTCATCGCACCATAAATGTTTTTAGAATCTAACATTCTTAATTTAACCGTATTCATAAATTTTCCCCCTTCGATTTATGTAGCTAGATTATACCACAAATCATCAATTTTGTCAATCCCACGTTACTTTTTTGCCTTTACAAACACTTCATCGTTCCCAATAAGAGTTGATTTAGCTTCAATATCCACAGAAGAAAGTAAAACCATATCTCTCGCAACATCTTCTGCCCTTTGAGACAAATCTTCTTCATTAGAACTAATTCCTTGCTGTAGAGAATACACATTTGTCAAATACTCATTAACAGTAGAATCACCAGTATACTCTTCATGATCAAATTCAATAACTGCAGGCATATTTTCATAAGACACATATAAATTTTTACCAGCATATTCTGGATTATCTTCTTTTACACGTTGAGAAAAATACATATAAGAATTATCAACCAATTGTTGGTACTCAGCTTGATTCATACTATCACCTTGTACTGCCTTTAAAACACTATCAGCATCTAAAAATTCTGCTGCCTCTTCACTAATAGAAATACCAAGTTTTTCTTCTAAAGTAGTACTAATAGCTTGATTATCAGAAAAACTCATATTTTCTACTTGAGAGAAATCAACTTTCTCACCGTCTAAAGAATCTTCTCTAGAGCACCCTACAAAAGAAGTAGCTAAAAGTCCAATTGCAGCATAAGTAGCAAATTTCTTAATCTTCATCATAATATTCCCCCTCCTAAAACCAATGAATGCCTCTATTATATCATAAGGAAATAAAAAAAGAAAAGCTAAACTGTAACAACAGCCGAATCTTTTCTCATACAGCGTCTTTCTTTTGCATGACTAATAAATGCATCAATAACTTTTCTAGAATTTTCATCAAAATCATAACTAATCTCTGGATGCCACTGAACACCCAAATGAAAGGTATCCGTAGGATATTCAAGCGCTTCTATTTGCCCATCAGAACTAGTCGCAACCGTTCTATAAACATGATTACTTGTTGCATGATAATTATGAAAACTATTAACCATAATTTTTTCTTTACCAATAATTTCATATAGTTTACTATTCTTCAAAATAGTTACTTCATGAGATAAAGATAAGTCATCATCCTTTTGATTATGTAAAATATCACTCTCATTAGCTTCCAATTTTACTTCTTCATCATAACAACTCATCATTTGCATACCAAGACAAACCGCCAAAACCGGTACTTTCTTTTCTATCGCAACTTCTAATAAATATCTATCATACGGAGTAATTTTAATTCCACCTGGAAAAAACAATCCATCACAATACTCTAAATTCTTACAAATCAACTTTTTTTCTTCATCAGTTAATTCAGGAAATTCATTTCCCTTCGTATTAATATAATCTACATCTTGAACAGGTGTAATAGAAAAAACTTCCCCACCGGCCTTTTGAATCGCCCTTCTAACTTTTTCTCCAAGATATAAAATAGGTCTTCCATCATGCAAATGAGTATATCTTAAAGGTACTCCTATCACAGGTCTCAAACTATCATCCCTTCCAACAGAAATTCACAATATTTATAATAATATCACAAAAATAATTAAAAATAGCTATTTTAAATGATTTTGATATAAAAATCCTCCAGAATTACATCTTTTAAAATATCCCTTATAACTAGACAAAATAAACTTTTCATTATCTGGATGATAACGAACCACGTATCTCAGTTTTTTCCTAATTCTCTTCTTATTCTTCGACGGAAGTAAAATTAGCAGCTTCTTATTTCTTAAAATAAATCGATACCCCAAAAATATAAATCCCTGATGAATTTCAACAATTTGTGTTTTTTTATTAAATGACAATTTTAACTCTTCTAATTTTCTAAAAATTTGTTGATAACAGAAATTTAAATATTCTTTACTTTCATGCATTAAAATAAAATCATCCATATATCGAACATAACATTTAATATGCAATTTTTCTTTAATAAAATGATCTAAATCATTCAAATAAAAAATAGCTAATATTTGACTAGTCATATTTCCAATAGGAAGTCCTTTACCACAATTATATCTAGGAACTTTTTCCAACTCTAAAATCCTATAAGATAAGTTACCCTCTTTTCTCTTTAACCTGTCAATTTCTTTATAAATCAAAGCATCTATTTCCTGATTAATATACTTTTTATTAGTACTTTGAATAATTTCCCATAACAAATCTAATATTTCAGAATCATGAATTACCTTCCTCAATTTTTGAAACAAAATAATATGATCTATTGAATAAAAATATTTAGCGATATCACATTTTAAAACATAAAATTTATCATGTTTTCTTTTTAATGAATGAATATACTTTTTAATATAAAATAACCCCTTATCTGTCCCCATACCTATTCTTGTAGCAATATTCATAGGAATCAACTTTTTTTCTAAAATAGGAAACAAAATATATTTACTAACCAAATGATTAATAATTTTATCTGAAAGATTTTCACTCATAATTACCCTGTATTTAGGTTTTTTAATTAAAAAAACATGATATTTCCTATGTTGATATTCTCTATTTTTTAAAATTTCATAAATAGTAATCAAATTACATGAATAAAAAAGTTCATAAACAAAAATCTTATCTTTATGCTTAGTATTTAAACGAATAGTATGATAAACATCCATTAATTTTTCTAAATCAAGTAAAACAGCATAACAATCAATTGGATTTTTCACTACGTATTACTCCATAAGCAATCTTACGAATTTCCAACAAAAAATTAGCAATAGACTCATATTTTTTAAAACTAATAAACTTTCTTTTATAACTAATTCTCATATAATAATCAAGCATAGATAACTGAATTAATAAATTTTTTAAATACTTTATTTTTATTCTAGTAATATTTTCTATCCGATAAGAAAAAATAGATTCAATCAACAAATACATAGTTTTTTCAATATTATTACATAAAACAAACTCTTTTTTTGGAAAATTAATTAACTGCTTAGCAATATAATCCATTGTCTTTTCACTACATGTAAGCAATTTAAATTCCTCATTACATCCCATCAATAAAATCCTTAATTTTATTATAATTACTACTATCTTTGGCAATTAAAAAACAAATTCTATCTAACAAAATATCTAAAACTGCCCGATCATTAAATTCCTTTTGAGCCTGTTCCAATAAAATAAAATATTGATTATCACTACTAACAAAATTATTATCATCATCCTTATCAATATAAATATAAGATATTTCCTTTTCTTTCAAAATACAGCTAACACGCTCAAAAGCACTTTTAGGAAAACCAACTTTGTCGTCTTTTATTTGATAAGAAAACAAATAATGAAGAAGTAAAGCATCCATACCAAAACTAATAATAAAACTACCTGACCCCAATAAAATTACAGAGTCAAGATATTCTCTTTTTATTTCTTTATATCTATCTTTTAATTTCATATAATCTCCTAATAAATAAAGCAATATAGTATCTAACAAAACAAGTAAAACTTCTCATCTTGTATCTATATTATATATTCTGGTAAAACCATAGGCTAATCTTGTTTCCAATCTATAAAGATTATGTTACAAAACATTACTTCCTCTCATTATTAACCATAATCAATAATACTCGGTACATTAGTAATCATACTAACTAATAGTAGGAATCTGGACGCACGCCGTAACCATTCGACACCCAATTCGTATTCAAATACCCCGTAGAGTTAACGTTCCACGCGTTCGCAATAGCGTTAGACGAATTAAAGTTAGACGGCGAAAAGCAACAGAAAATATAATAGATTAACCTAAAACAGCAGTTCAAAATGAAGAGTCATTTTGAACTATTCTACTTCACAACAACATATGGATTTTCAGCGGTTCCATCACCTCCAGATATCAGCACATCAGCTGACAGATTAACAACTGGACGCACGCCGTAACCATTCGACACCCAATTCGCACCCAAATACCCCGCAGAGTTAACGCGCCACGCGGTCGCAGGAGCGAAAGGCGAAGGAAAGTTAGACGGCGACATAGTCCAATAAGTTTGACCTGTATATAAATAATATTGTGTATTAACAGAATTATAAAGTCCACCAGCCATTGCTGCTTCATCCACTGTAATAAGTCCTACTGGATAAATCAATTTACCATTTCCCTTAGCATTCGAAACTGTAAAAGAATCAGAAGACTGCGGACATATCAAAGTTGGATTTTTTTGTTGATAAACTCGCTTATATGCCCCATATGTTGTAGTAGGTGAAAGCAAATATCCAGAACCGGTATTTAAAGTCCTATCATTACAAAAAATTTCATCACTCAAATAACTAGCATAAGAATTACCAGAACTATCCTTCTTATTTAAAATATTATCCTTATACCAAGTATCTACTTTTGTTTTAATAGTAGAATCAGTAGTATTATTCAAAGTAGACTCATAATTTTTAGAACTATAAGATAAAATCTTCACTGTTGCTGTATAGGCATTTACATATTTAGTCACATTTTTCAAAGATGTACATGTACCAGTAGCACTAGTAGAAAAACAAGTATATGGATATTTTGTAATAGCTTCATTATATACTTCTTTCCAAGTACCATAAATAGATTCTCCAGTTAATTTAAAAGTTTTAGTAGCTTCATCAAAAGTATAAGCAGATCCAAAATAATACTTGACATTTTCACTAAAATTTACATAATTAGTAGAACTATTTTTATCTAAATTAAGCTCATAATCTTCAGAATACATATATCCAACGTAGGTTGGATCATAATTTTTAGAATTAAAAGCACTTGTACCAATGGAAGTTGCTGCACCAGTAGCAGAAGGAGAAGTTCCCGAATAAATCATTCTAACACTACCATCACCATTTTCACGTATAATACGCCAAGTAAAACCTGCAAAAGAAACATAATTATTCTTTACGTTTCCACGATAATAATAACTAGTACCATCATTATCTGCTGTAGCGTATAAACCAATTTCAGAATCCAAAGATTCAACTGTTTTATATGTATGTTTAACAACCTCCGTCACTCGATAAGTAACTGTCCCATTAGAAGCAACTTCTTTTTTATAAGCCTTAATTTGATATAAGGTAGCACAAGTATTCCATGTACTAGTAGTACCACCACAAGTATAATAATCAATATAATCATCTGTTAAATCTGCATTAGTATAATTCTGTAAAGTAAAAATACCAGTAGAAGAATTGAATGAATAACTTTTCGCTAATGTAAAATGAGAAGTCGTTGAAATCACACCATTATTATTAGTAACAGTTGAAGATGTTTCCTTATAAGTAACTGTTGGAGCCATCTTAGCAAAAGCACCCACACCTTTTTTGCTAATATAACTTTTCGCAGCAGCCGTACTATCTGAATAATTTTCCATAACTAACATACAATCTGACAATCTATTAAACCCATTATTAATACAAAAATTATTTTCTGGAACAGTAATACTTCCAGTAGCATTCGACGAAGTAGAAAATAAAGAATAACTATCCGAAAACCAAGTAATAACAATTAGACTTATCCCTAAAACTACAAAACATACTCCTAATATAATCTTATTATGATGCATAACAATTCCTCCTAGCGCATATCTGCTTGAACAGCATCTAATTTAACATTAAATTTAACTTCCGATTTCAAATTAGTATCAGCAGTAGTATACACTTTGATTTTTTGAGATGATTTAGAATTGCCAATTCTTTTTTTTAAAACAACCTTTTCCTCACCTTTAGAATTAGTATTACCATCTTCATCTAAATAACGAAATAAACCAATAGACCCATCTTGATTTTCAATAGTAATTGTATAATCAACTGCTACAGAACTTACAATCGTTTTCCCATTACGAGTTTCAAAATTACTAACTGTAATAAAAAAATATGGTTCATTGTTTTCAATATAATTATCATCAGTATCTACTTTCAAATGACATATAATATCGCCAGTAGTAGAACTAACTAAAACATCACTACGACTTTGATATGCAGCATAAGAAACAGGAAGCCCTAAAATAAGAATTGTAACAAATAAAATTATTAAACTTTTTTTTCTCATCATATAAACTACTCCCTACTTCACTTTTTGCATCGCCAACACTGAAAAAGAAACAGAAATATCTCGATTAGTCCAAGTTTCAGTTTCATCATCAGTGGTATAATCCCATTTCCAATAAATATTTTCCACTATTTTTTTATCAATATTTTTTAATAAAATATCATTTTTAATAGACGTAAATTCTTGAGTCATCTCTTCATCCGAATATAACTTTAAATGATTAGGCAAATTACTAGAGGCAAGAGAAATCTGATAAGAAACTGCAACTTTCGTACCGGAAAAATCAAATTCTAAAGCAATCTTTCCCTTGGTACCTGGAACAACTGAAGTCATACTAAAATCATTATCTATAATCGTATCTTTTAAATCAAAAGTTACAACATCACTTCCAATTCCATTTAAACGATATCTCCAAGGAGCCACTTTAATACTTGAATGTGACGCAGAGTTTGAAACATAGCTAGAATAAGTAAGCGGTATTAATAACAGAAAAAATACAAAGCACCCTATTCCTAAAAAAAATACAGTTTTCTTTCTACTTTTTCGATTTGCAACAATCCAATGAGTACCATTCAAATCAAGTAGTTCAACATATCCTAATTTTTCCCTAATACCCTTTCTACTCATAATAAACTACCTCACAATATTTGTTTTCCAAAAATTTCAATAGATAAATGATAAGAAGATTCAATATTAGAACCTATTGCTGTATCATTATCACTTTCAAACCACTTCCACTCTAAAAAGTACTCTTCCTCCTCGCCCTTTTTCAACTCTCCTAAAATATCGTTAAATCCCAAAATAGATTTCCATTCTGATTCAATATATTTATCTCCTTGTCTTAATCGATACTTCATATTAATATCAAAATCATTTTTTTCTTTAAAATTCAATTGATAAGACATACTACAATCAGTATCATTTTTAATAACAAAGCGATAAGTATTAGTAGAACCTGGTGCAATAACTTCTTCCATTTGATATAACGGATTTTTAAATATCTTCAATTGATTAGTTTCTTTCCAAATAACATCAGAATCTTCCACAATTAAATTACTATCAGAAGAAGGAACATTTTTATCGCAATTGCAATCTATTTCAAAAATATCACCATTAGAAACAACCATATCTCGGTTTTTATAATAAAACATCCTAAATAACAACCATAAAATAATAAATATTAAAATAATAATGATAATAATAAATAGAATATTATGATTCTTTGTTTCCTGATTCTTATTTGTTGTATTATCAATATTAGAATTCATAAAACCTCACCTCTTTTAAAATTCTAACAATCCAGCGATAATTCGTTAGATTGTTAGGAAATTAAAATCAATTTCCTAAATATTGCTCTACTGTAACTGCTATTGGAATAGAAATATTATCAATAGTAGAACCAATTTGTGTATCAGAAGAATTAGTAGACTCTTCATTTGTCCATGCAATTTCAATAGGAATTTCTAAAACAGAATCTACATCATCTAAATCAATAATTCCTGTATAAGTATTACCAGAAACTGGTCGATTATTTACCTTTGTAATTTTAATTTGACTATAATCATCAATTGCACTAGAATCAATAGTAATACTATATTTAATTGCAACTTTAGAACCTGTAGTATCCAACTTAATTTTTAAACTACCAGTACGACTAGGTGCAATATACCCATCAGCTATATAATCACTATCAGACCAAGTAACATAATCGCTATCCAAATTAAACGTAGAACTATTAACAATATTAGTATCATTAACTTTAACAGCCCATGTCGCAACTTTAGCATCACCAGTACCACTAGCCTGACTAATATAACGTGCATAAGACGTAGCAACGGCACTAATAACCAATACTAAAACAATGATAGTACCTATAACAATTCCTTTCTTTTTACTCATCCTACAATACCTCCTATACTATTTTAATAATTTAAAATTGTAGTCTTATATCACAGTTACTAAAAAAATAAAAGAGAGAAATAAAAAAGACTACTAAATCTGAATAAGATTTTGAAAAAATGGCATTCTATAAATATAAATACACAAATTTCATAATATTTGTTATATTACGAAAACTTTTTTTCATCTTATTCTAGATAAATTATAACTAATATCTTATCTTTTTGCAATTATATTTAATATTTTTTGTCAAAAATTGACAGTTTATTCAAGGATTAGTTATTAATTTTTAGTCAAATATTAGTCAATGGAGGTTAACCAATGGGAAGAAAAGGAGAAAATATTTTTCATAGAAAGGATGGAAGGTGGGAAGCTAGATATGTAAAAGGCTATTCTCTTTCTGGAAAATGTCAGTATGGTTACTTATATGGAAAAAGTTATCAAGAGGTTAAAAATAAGCGTATTCAAATTTTACTTAATTCTGATATTTCTACAAAACAACCTACTTATAATAATTATTTATTTAAGGATAAAATAGAATTATGGCTAAAGCAACAAAGATTTTCAGTAAAATCGTCTACATATACATATTACTCTTGTGTTGTTTATAAACATATAGTTCCTATTTTAGGTGATATTTTAATTTCAAATATTACCGAGACTTTAATTTTTTCGTTTATTGAGACTTTAATAGAATCACAGAAATTAAAAATGGCAACTATATATGAAATAGTAGGTATTTTAAAGCAACTTTTAGAATTCTGTAACATTTATATTAAATTTAAGTTACCAAAAAAAGAAAAGAAGAAAATTAGTACATTATCTTTGGAACAAAAAAAAGCAATTAGAATTATATATTTGTTCTAATTTTAATGACATTACTATAGGTATTTTATTATCATTATATGCTGGACTTAGAATTGGAGAAGTTTGTGCTTTAACTTGGGAAGATATTAATTTCTCTTCCGGATTTATACAAATAAGTAGGACTGTTTCTAGAGTTAAAAATTTTGATAAAAATAAAAAATCTAAGACACAATTGATTTTATCTTCTGCAAAAACAGAAAATGCAATTCGTTTAGTTCCTATAAATCAACAATTTATTTCTGTATTGCAAAAGTATAAATTTGATAGGAAGAAAAATGATGATTTTTTTATTTTATCTTCATCACGTCAATTTATGGATCCTAGAAATTACTATAATCAATATAAAAATATTTTGAAGAAATGTAATTTAGAGGAATTTAATTATCATGCATTAAGACATACTTTTGCAACTAATTGTATTGAAGGTGGACTAGATGCTAAATCTTTAAGTGAAATTTTAGGTCACTCTGATATTAGAATTACTTTAGCTTTGTATGTTCATCCTAGTATTGAGATTAAACAAAAATTTATGAATCAAGAGTTATTATGTCCTAGTTTTTTGAGTCATAATTCTAGTCAAAATTAAAAAGTATCTAAAGCTATTAGTTATTTTAGATACTTTTTCATTATATAACAAATATTACGAATTTTTTTATAAAAAAAAAGAATTAAAATTTAATTCTTTCTTCTACATAACTAACAACTTCTTCCAAAGGTAACACAATTTGTTTCATTGTATCACGATTTCTTAAAGTAACAGTACCATTATTTAAAGTATCATCATCTACTGTAACAACAAATGGAGTACCAATAGCATCACATCTTCTATAACGTTTACCAATAGATGCAGTCTCATCATAACTAGTTGAAAAATGACTTGCTAGCATACCATAAACTTCTCTAGCCTTATCTCCATGATATTTTTTATTTAATGGTAATACTGCCACTTTGTATGGAGCAAGTGCTGGATGGAATCTCATTACTTCACGACTATCTCCATTTTCTAATGTTTCTTCATCATATGCTTCGCATAAAAAAGCTAAAATAACACGATCTAATCCTAACGCTGGCTCAATACAATAAGGAATAAATTTTTCATTAGTTTCAGGATCAACACACATAAAATCCTCTCCACTACCTGCCATATGATTTTTTAAATCATGATCAGTTCTATTAGCAATTCCCCATAACTCATCAAATCCAAATGGATATAAATACTCAATATCAGTAGTTGCTTTACTATAATGAGCAAGTTCTTCTTTCTTTTGATCATAAAAATGTAAATGTTCACTCTTCATACCTAAAGAAGTTAAAAAGTCCATACAATAATTTTTCCAATAAATAAACCATTCTTCATCTTCTCCTGGTTTACAGAAAAATTCTAACTCCATTTGTTCAAACTCACGAGTTCGGAAAGTAAAGTTACCAGGAGTAATCTCATTACGAAAACTTTTTCCTGTTTGACCAATACCAAAAGGAAGTTTTGCACGCATACTTCTTTGAACATTTAAGAAGTTAACAAACATACCTTGAGCAGTTTCAGGTCTTAAATAAATTGTACTCTTCTTATCCTCAGTAACACCTTGGAATGTCTTAAACATAATATTAAAGTCACGAATATCAGTAAAATTCTCTTTACCACAGTTAGGACACTTAATATGATGTTCCTTAATAAAGTTTTCTAATTGTTCATGACTCCATCCATCTGCATGTTCACTACTATCATGCTCTTTTAAATATTGATTAACTATTTTATCAGCACGAAATCTTTCTTTACAATCTTTGCAATCCATAAGTGGATCTGTTGCCATCTTAACATGTCCTGATACTTCCCATGTCTTAGGATTCATTAATATAGCTGATTGAATACCATAATTATAAGGACTTTCTTGAATGAACTTTTTCCACCAAGCTCTACGAATATTTTCTTTTAACTCTACACCTAAAGGACCATAATCCCACGTATTTGCAAGACCTCCATAAATTTCACTTCCTTGGAAGATAAATCCATATTGTTTACAATAATTAGTTAATTTTTCCATTGTTAATTTTTCCATCTATTTCATCTCCTTTATTAATTCTATAATTTTTCTACTATCACTTTCTATCACCATATAACTAGCAGGAACATCCTCAATAAACCCAACCTGATATAAATGATATAACTCCTTGATAATTGGTGTATAAAAATAATCATAATTATATAAAATTATTTTCTTAGGTTGAATACTATTTTTATTTTCTTCAATTGCAATAAATAGTTCACTATAAGTCCCTACTCCGCCAGGCATAAACAATAAGCAATCACTATTTTCATATAGTGCCTGACTTCTTTCTATTGTATTTTTAGTAATAATATTTTGCTTAGTATCAAGTTCTTTTAAAGACTCTTGAAAAAGTAAATCTGAAACGGCAATTACCTCTTTAGAATTCTTTTTAAATTCATCATAAGCAATTGCCATAATCCCTCGGTGATACCCACCGAATACTAAATGACATTCTGGTATTTTAGCAACTTCCTGTAATAATTCCCTACTTGCTTCTAAATAAGAAGTATTAATATTATCTTTAGAGGTTCCTGCAACAAACAATCTCATAACATCATCCTCTCTAAAAAAGAAAAACTTCTAGAATATGTAAGGACGAGTTTTCCCGCGGTTCCACCTTACTTATTCTAGAAGAATCAACTTTATCACTATACTGCTCGCAGCTTTCCACACTGGTCATCACACTTATTACTATTAATATACAAAACTGCTGGTACAATGTCAAGATATTTTCCAAACTACCAACCAAAATAAATGTCATTAAAAAATAATATAGAAAAACACTTTAATTAATAGACAGCATAGCACAAAAAAAGAAACCTCAGTAAAATGTAGAGATACATATAACTGAGAATTCTAATATAACTAATTACATCATATAATAATTAGTGACGTCTACTACTAGCCGTAGATTGTTCATCTAGATTCAAACTCTGACGTATTGCTTTTCTTTTTTCTTTTAAATGGTCAGACATTTGATAAGTTAATTCTTTTGGAGCCTCCCAATATAAATAAATTTGAGTTGGTTGTCCATATGGAAGGTCAGTATACCAATTTTCTATAGGATTTTCAGTAACTAAATGCCCTGTTTGTAATCCTAGTTTAACAAAAGAACTTGATTCTGCTACTATACCTTGTGGTACATATGGAACTTGATCAAACAACTCATCAATCATTGGAAGGAATTGATTTAATCTTCCAGTAATTTCTTCTGGATTAGTTAATCTTTTTCCATTAGCATCAATAGTTGCTAGCTCTACTTGCTCTATAATAACATTTGCCATTTTCTCAAAGGCCATAAATACCTGTTCTTCAGGTCCTTTACTTTGTAAAAAATTTTCAACACTTTTTTCCATAAATATATTTTCCCCCTTCAATTTATGAATTAGCTAGATGATACTACAACACATCAATTTTGTCAAATTTATATCAATTACCAACATATTGATAGAAATTGTAGCACTCTCAAGTTACCAAATTAAATATTGGTATTTCATAATAGAAACTGGCGAAGAAGAATATTTTTTAATTCTTCTTTTAAAAGTAAAACTCTTAAATCTAGTTAACATACAACCATCCCCCTAAATGTGCCCATATTATAACATAAAAAAAGAAAAATGTCAATTGACAATTTTCTAGCTATGAATAGTTCTGAATGAATATTTAATAATACGTCTCTTTTTAGGATAAGAAATTAAGCATTCCAAAAATTCAACCATTTGAAATATAGTATATGCAAAAAGTATTCCAAAAATAATTAAAAAGTAAATATCAGCAACAACCAAAGCCAACATCAAAATACAAACCGCAACTAATGCTATCAAAAATCCTATAGTATCTAAAACCTTTAACATTTTTTCTTCTTTTAACATAATAATACCCCCTGAAATTAGTGGATATTATACCATAAAACTAGCTTTGTGTCAATTTGTTCAACTGCCTAATAAACTCTTTACTCTTTAAATAAACACCCGTATAGCGATCATAATAATCATCTAAAAACTGATTAATTTCCAAAACAACAGTATCACTAACCTCTAATTTAGATATATTTTTAATATCTACATAATAAAACAAACGTAATAACTTTATTGTTTTATCAGAAACAATAGGCTCATTATGATAACAGTTACGACACAAATATCCTCCGGAATTAGAGTCAATTGTAACAATCCCTTTATCACTACCACAGACACTACAACAATCAATACTAGGACTAACACCCAAATAATTTAAAAGCTTTAACTCTAAAATTTCAGTCAAAACAATAGGAGAAAATCCCTCTTCCATTTTCTTTAATGTATCTTTTAATAAGTCTAAAATTGCAGAATCATCATTTTCTCTTACTACTTGTAATGTAAGTTCTAACAAAAAAGAAGCATAGCTTACTTTTTCCAAATCTGTAAGCAACTTAGAATAAGACTCTATAACATCAACCGCAGTTAAAGTAGATATACCATCTTTTTTATAATAAATATGAAATTTTCCATATAAAAGTTTACGACTAACACCTCGTAACTTACATTTCATATTACGACAACCTTTAGACATAATACCAATAAGACCATGCTCTCTTGTAAAAACATTTAAAATCTTACTAGACTCACTATAATTTGTCTCACTTAAAACAATACCTTCTACACACTCTAATTTCAAAACTCATCACTTCTTCTTTATAACGGCTTGATACAAACGATAATATTTAATTTCACCTGTTTTTTTAAATAATTCCCATAAAATATTTTCCATTAAAAATCACCTCTATATTTTTATAGTGATGATTTCTTTTATTTTTTATTCAATTTTTTATTCATCTTCATCTTTTAATCCAAGTTCTAAGAAATATCTTTCTTCGTCTCTCCAATTTTTTAAAGTTTTTACATAAGTTTCTAAATAAACTTTTTTTCCTAAAAACGCTTCCATATCATGACGAGCACGACTTCCTATTTCCTTTAACATAGCGCCACCTTTACCGATAATAATTTTTTTAATATTATCACGGTCTACGACAACTAACACTTGAATATGAACAACATTTTCATCTTCTTCATAATTTTCAACATAACAAGTAACACTATGTGGAATTTCTTCTCTTGTAAGTTCTAAAACCTTTTCACGAACAAATTCTGCCATAATAAATCTTGTAGAAACATTAGTAAGATCTTCATCAGAATAAATCTTATCCATATCTGGTAAATACTTCTTTAAACAAGAAATTAAACTATCTAAATTATTTTTTTTCTTCGCAGAAATAGGAATAATTTCTGCAAAATCATACTTTTCTTTTAATTCATTAATTTTTTCTAATAAAACCCTCTTATCTTTAAATTGATCAACTTTATTCAAAAGTAAAAATACAGGAACACCATGATTTTTTATTTTTTCTAAAATAAATTCATCTCCCCTACCAAAGCCTTTATAAATATCTACTAAAAACAAGATAACGTCTACACCTTCAGTATTATTATAAGCTTTTTTATTCATTAAATTCCCTAACTTATGAGTAGGTTTATGAATACCGGGAGTATCAATAAAAATAATTTGAGAATCGGGATCATTATAGATTCCTTGAATAACATTACGAGTAGTTCCACTAACATTAGATGTAATAGCAAGTTTCATACCAAGTAAACTATTAAGTAATGTACTTTTACCAACATTAGGACGTCCAACTAAACTAACAAAGCCACATTTCATACTAAATCATCCTCCCCAAAAGGATATGGACACAACTCTTCTACCGTATGTTCTATCACATCACCATTAGTAGAATAACAATATACTTTAGCATCTTTAGAATATACCTCAGATATCATCTGACGACAAACAAAACAAGGCATTCCTACTTTTCCACTAGATACCATTACATGAAGTTCTAAAAAATCTTCTTTTTTTACACCAGCAGTAATAGCATTAAAAATTGCTGTTCTTTCAGCACAAGTACCTGCTCTAGTACTAGCATCTTCTACATTAACACCAAAAAACTTTCTTCCGTCCTTAGTAACAACACAAGCAGATACTGGAAAATTGGAAATTGGAACATAACTATTTTGATGCAATTCTAATAACTTTTCTATCATAATAATACCTCCACAAATTCAATTACTTCTGGAATAAAAATAATAAGACCAATAATGGCAGAAATAATTGCCATCATAAGAACTCCTGCACTCGCTGTGTCTTTCGCAAGCTTCGCTAAAGGATGAATATCAGGAGATGCCAAATCAACAACATATTCAATGGCTGTATTAAAAAATTCAGCCATTAACACTAATCCTATTAAAACAAGACATACTAGCCATTCAACATAACTAATATGAAAAACAAAACCAAAAATAACAACTAAAACAGCAATAACGGTATGAATTTTTAAATTTTGCTCTCCCTTATAGGCTTCGCATATACCACAAAAAGCATAACGAAAACTATCGACTAGTCGTTTCTTATCAAGAATTTTTTTCTTTCTATCTTTCGATGTTGCACTCATGTAATACCTCCTCCTGCTTAGAAAACATTACCTCTTCTTCTTCCTTAGTCATATGATCATACCCTAATAAATGATAAAAGCCATGAACAGCTAAAAAAGAAAGTTCACGAAGTAATGAATGACCATATTCTTCTGCTTGACTTCTCGCCTTATCAATAGAAATATAAATATCACCTAAAACTCTTTCATCATCAGGAATAACCATATCTTTTTCATCTTCTAAAGCAAAAGTAATTACATCCGTCTCTCTATCAATATGTCGATAATTTTTGTTAAGTTCATGAATATAGTTGTTATCTACAATAATAACATTAAAAATTACATTCTCTAATTTTTCTTTTTTAATAGCATAATTCAAAACATCTTTTACTGTTTCTAACTCACTAATTTCTTCATCTGTCTGATTAAAAATCTCTAATTCATTCATTCTATCACCCCTATATCAACGTAATTAAACCAATTAATAAGACAATCGCTATTATATTTAAAAACATCTCACTTTTCAAGACACTCGGCAATTTTTCACCAATTTTAGAGAGTCCATAATAACAAGCAAAGCCTAAAATACCACCCAATAAATTTAAAAGAATATCATCGATATCAAAAACCCTACCAATAATCATTTGTACAGTTTCAATAGAACAAGAAGCAATCAAAGTAAGTACAATAGGAAGCCATGCCTTTTCACATTTTAAATAATAACTAATAAAAAAGCCAAAAGGTAAAAACAAAATCATATTGCCAAGAACATTTTTAACAAATAACCGACTTCCAAAATCATAACGAAAAATTTCTTTAAATGGAATAAAATTATTACTAGACCAACTGACAGTATCTTGAAAAGTCACAACTTGGAACAAACACAAAACATAAATAATAAAACACAACATTAAAAGATCTTGATATAAAACAAATTTAGAGTGATTTTTCCATAAATAAGCAACGCGAAAAGAAACAATAATAATTGTAGAAATAAGTACCATAGGCCAAGTAAAATTAACAACCCCTTGAATTGTAGACGAAAGTGGTCCAAACATGTCTACTCCTCCTCTTGCTGGTTCTCTTTAGTAATATCTATATCGCTAATACTTACTACATCGGTAATATCTTCCTTTACTCTAAAGAACACTTCTACTTCTATTTTACTATCTTTTTCGTACTTTTTCAAAATTTTTTTAGAAATAATCTCATCATCTTTAGAAAGCTTATGACTTAACTTCTTAGAAGCCAGCTTCATAGCCACAGAGTCAATAGATGAAAGTGTATAATTTTTATTAATTACATCGGTTTCCAAATAAGTAGAAAATAAAAACTGTATCGGTAAAATCCTAGATTTAAAAATAGAGATACTTTTCTTTTTATAAGTTTTATAATGAGAAAACAAATGATAAGTAGAATCTAAAAACTGTATTTCCAGTTGACTCTTTTTTCTCCCCGTAACTTTTTCTTCATAATAATGCTTAGGTATAGATAAATTTACTTGATACCATACCTCACCAAAAACTTTTCCTCTAGCACATCGTTTACTAACAATTTCTTCTTTATTATAAATAAGACCACTGATAACAACCTCTCCCTTCTTTACATAATCAAGCCTCTTTTTTACAACTTCTCCTTCTTCTGCTTGAATATCCAAAATCATAGCATCTTTTTTCGCCACAATACTTCTAGGAGAGCATTCCTCTTCTTCTTTATTTTTCTTTCTCTCTTCTACATGAACCAAATATTTAGTACCTATCTCTTCTATTTCCAGCCATTCAATACGTTCAGTTTCCTTTTCTAAAATTTTCTCTACGATTTCTTCCTTTCTTTCATAATTAACTTTAAAATGGAACTTTTCAATTCCTAGTTCTTTCAAGTCCTGATAAATAATTTCCCGAATCTCATGATTAGAATGAATAACATCTACTTCAAATGTCAAATGACTAAGAGCAAATAACACAGCAAAAAAGAAAATTAGTCCTAACAAAAAAATAAAATATTTAGAAAATAAATATTGCAACTTTAAAAATCCATAACGATTTAAAATTGTAATTCTATAACTCGTTTTAATATCCATAATCTTTTGGTAATCTGCTGCATTAATTTCTAAAATAAGACCAATAGAAGTTTCTTCTCTACAATAAATAGAAATATGTTTACTAATCAATAAAGATAAAAAATAAGAAGGATTTTTTCCTTGAATTAAAATACGATAATGATTATTCATAGAACACCTCAATACCATCAACTTCTCCTCCAACTAAAACTTCCTCTTCTAGTAAACGTTGTAATACAAAATCTTTTCCCTTAACAACAACTCTTCCATAACTAGTTAAAAAAGAAACCCTAGTCTCTTCTAAAGACAAAATCTTGGAAAAATTAATTGCAAAAAAGCGATGTTCTAACAAAGTAAGACGAAATTCTTGATCCAAAATATAATCTTTTACTCTAGAAAGCACATAGCATCACCTAATAAAAGATATGAAAAAAAAAGACTTTTTAGTCTTTTATTGTAATTTCGATTTAATAATTTCACTAACTTTTTTCATATCTGCACGGCCTTTTAATTTTGGTTGTACTTCTTTCATAATTTTACCCATATCACGTGGTCCTTCTGGATTTACTATTTGGAATGCTTCATCAATAATAAGAGAAACCTCTTCTTCAGATAATTGTGCTGGTAAATAACTTTGTAAAATCTCAATTTCAGCCTGAGTCTTTTCAATTAAATCATTTCTACCACCCTTTTCAAATTCAGCAATAGAATCCTTTCTTTGTTTAATACCACGATTAACGACTTCAATTAATAAGTCATCATTAATTTCACGTTTCTTATCGATATGCTCCTTATCAAGATCTCCCTTAATCATACGAATTGTAGTTAAACGTTCTTTATCCTTAGCTTTCATAGCTTCAACCATATCTTGTTTTAATTTTTCTACCATAATCTCATCTCCTTAGTCATATTATACAAAACAATATAAAATTATTCAAATAATTATCGATGAACATATCCAAAAATTATTTGAACTTTAATATCTATATCACAAAAGTTTAAAAACAAAAAAAGAGACCTTAGTCTCTGTTATCTTTACGATTTCTTTTCTTTGAATTTTTAATTCCTTCTTTTTTAGCTGCTCTTCTAGCTACTCCTGGTTTAATATAAGATTCACGTTTTTTGCACTCTGAAGGGACACCGTCTCTAGCCACTTTTTGTTTGAATTTTCTTAGTGCTAAATCCAAATTACCATTTTTTACTGTTACTTGCGTTGCCATCAATTATCCCTCCCTTCGCTTTAACTACAATGAATTATATCAAACCTTTCTTTATATTTCAACATTTTTTGTAAACTTTTTGTAAGAAAAGCCTATTATTATAACAATTTACCAACGAAAAACCCAATTTGGTAAAGTAAAACGAATCCAAATAATAGATAAATTAAAAACATCAATTGCTTAATTACTACTCTAAAGGACATAAATTACCCTCACTTACTCTCCTGATTGCACTTCCAAAACTTCTACCAGCATCCATCAACAGTTTAATAACATTGGTAAACGCATTAATCACAGTTCCAGAAATACTGTCTCCCCCAATAATACAATCCAACTCATTAACATCTACTTTTTTCATTTTTGACAAGGATTAGGGCTAGTAATTCCTTCAAACACACCTGCAAGAAATACAACAATTGCAGCAATGCCAACTACCACCCAACCAGATACACCTCCTTTCACTTTATCTAATTCTAAATTACTAACTACTTGCATTTAACCTCCTTTCCACATTTCAAAAAAGATAGAGACAAAAGAAACTCGTTTTTGTAAACAACCAATAGAAATAGAATCATTAACTAAATAACCTTTAATAGGAACAGACAAAAATATTTGATGAACTTTCTTATGTCGATTTAAACTAAGATTACGTAATACCCTATCAATAGAAAAAGAAGCTTTCTTTCCATCAATCAATACCACCTTATTATGGTAAAACCATTCCAGTTGTTTAGAAGAAACAATTAACATCACTTGATTTTTTGAAGAAACCATTCCGGGTATCATTTCATATTTCCGAATATTAGAAACACCAACACTAAAAATAAAAACTAAAACCATGAAAAAACAGAAAAGAAAGAATAAAATCCAAACACTAAAGAAAGATTCATAATTTTTAGATTTCATAAATTTTCCCCTTCTCTAGTCGATACTTTCCATCATATAAATCCAAATGTTGTAATCGATGGCTAATTACAATTACCGTTTTATCTTGCAAATAAGAAAAAATGTTTGAGAGAATAATTCTTTCTTGACCTATATCAATTTGATGAAAAGCCTCATCAAAAATATAAATATCGCTATCCTTAAGTAAAGATCTAGCGAGTAATATTTTTTGACGCTCACCACTACTAAAATTAAACCCATTTTCTTCTACCATACTTTGGTACCCTAGAGGAAGTTTCTCTATAAGAGAATCCAATAAAACCAAAGAACAAACTTTCTCCACTTTATCATGATCTATATCCTGATTTAAAGTAATATTGTATAAAAAGGTATTAGAAAATAACAACTCCCCACCAGTAACATAAGAAATCTTCTCACGTAAGAGTTCTAAATGAATATGATTAATATCAAAATTGCCAATTCGCACCATACCGTAAGGAACATCTAAATATCTCATAAGTATTTTAACTAAACTACTTTTTCCTCCACCGGACTCTCCTGTTAAAAGAATCTTCGCTCCAAACGGAATAGTAAATGAAAAGTCAGAAAACAAATTCCTACTAGAATAAGAAAAAGTAAGATGAGAAAAAACAATGTCACCACGAATCTGCATCAGTTGATAATAGCCTCCACCATCAAAATTTTCTCGAAACAAAGTAAATAAATCTTGAATTCTAGAAATTAAAATTGGAATCTGATAACTCTCAAAAAAGAAAGAGGAAAACTCATCACAATATCCTATAAGATAATGAAAAATATGTTGACATACAAAAAATTCTGCTACAGTTAAATGGTTATAAATTAGCATATAAGCACCAAAAGCATAAAATATAATAAGGATAATATAAAAGAAAAATTGTCTTATATACTCTTCAAATAAAAGAACCCTATCCAATCGATAAGACTTTACTAAATAAGAATCATACTCTTTTTGAAACTGTTCTAAAAATGTATACTCTAAATGAAGTCCTTTTACAGTATCAACATTTTGAAAAGTTTCTGCTAAAAAAGATTGAACAAAATCTTGCTTAGACAATATTCTTTTTTGTCTCTTCTTTTTTATTAAATGTAATGACAAACTTAAACAAAAAGAAAACAAAGCATAACTAAAAAGTAAAAGCACAAATCCCCAATGAACCTGAAATAATAACCATAAAAAGACAAGAAAAAAGAAAAAATTAGTAAAAAAAGAAGAAAATAATCGTAAAAGAAAATTCTTAATCTTAATAACTTCTTGTAGGCGCTCCATCACTTCACCTAATGACCTATTCTTAAAAAACAAATATGGAAGTAGAAGAATTTGTTGATAAACATAAAATATTAATTCTTTATCAAAAACCATTCCTAATTTAGTCAAAAGAAAATTCTTAAAAAAACGGAAACACAATAAATTCAAATAAAAAAGCAAGAGAAAAAAACTAAACTGAAAAACAAGAGAAAATACAGAATACATAACTGCATAATCAAATAAATATTGAAAATGAAAAGTAATCACTAATTGACAAAAAAGACAAAATAAAGAACTAAAAAAAATAAGATAAAAATATAATCGATAACGCCTACAAAACTGCTTAATAAACAAAGACAAAGTCTTCTTTTCATAAAATACAGGTAATGTCTTTATAGGAGACAAATAAAGATAATAACCACTAGATAACATCGTAAATTCTGCAAAAGATAAAATGACTTTCCCCTTAGCTGGATCCATTAAAATAATTTCTTTTTTTGCCTTATTCATTTCATATACAACAACAAAATGCTGATATTTTTTCTGATAAGTAATATGTGCAATACAAGGAAGCTTAGAAATATCCAGAAAAGCAAGGTCCCCTTTAACCCCCTCACAGGAAAAACCTAAAGAAGAAGCTGCCTCTAATAACTGATAAAAAGAAACACCTGATTTTGTCGTACCTGTTAATTCACGTAAATATTCTCTCGATACATCTCCCCCATAATATCGAATAATAGAAAGCAAACAACAAACACCACAATCTTTATTACCATCCTGCAATATTACCTTCAATAACTCTTCCACCTCCATCTTTATTATTAGATAAAACAAAATATTTTTCTGCAAAATTGACAAAAAAATAAATCTTTTTTATACTGAAAGAAAGGATGAGCTATAATGAAAGAAAAAACACAACAAATTTCAGAAGAAGAATATGAACAAATTAAACAAGAATTAGAAGAAATTTTAGAAATCCAAGAAGAACTAAAATTAGCTGTAGAAGAACAAAAATATAAATCCCACGTTCCCCTGGCAGGAAACTTCGGTGAATTACTCATTAATCTAATGAGAAGTAATCATGAAATTGATAAAGAAATAGACTTAGCAATAAAGAACTTTTTAAAATCTTTACAAACGAAAAAAGAAATTAAAGAAAAACTCAGTGTAATCATTAACTACCAAAGAGAAATACTAGAAGCAAAAAAAGAATTAGAAACAACAGAAACACCTGCAGAACTCACATCCATCGCTGCTCATTATCCAGAATTTCAAACAGTTTATATTACTATTCAAGATGGAATTAGTAAGAAAAATGCTAACAACTTTTTAATAACTCAAGTAGAGACTCTACAAGAACGTTTTGAGACACTTCAAGTTCAAAAAATGGAATATGAAAAACAAAGAAAAGAAAAAAATAAACAAAAGAGAAAATTTTTCTCTTTTCCAAAAACAAGAAGAAAAAACGAAAGGAATGAATAACTTGCACACACAAAAAGAAAACCAACAACTATTAAATGATTTACTAGATAGATTTGAATTAAGTAAAAAAGAAAAAGAAGAATTTCTTCAGATTGCAACTCCTATTATCAAACACGAAGAATTCCAAAAAAGAATGAATGCTGAAGAATTTCCTCATCATGCTAAGGTAAGCCTTGGAGAACATATTATCAGTGATGCAATTTTAACTTATAAGCTTACTAAAAAGAAAAAGTGGAAAAAAGAAGAACAAAAAAGAGCGATAAAGATTGCCTTATTTCATGATTTATATGAACTTCCTTGGCAAAATTCTGGAATAAAGAAAAAAATGCTCACTAATAAACATGGTTTCACTCATCCAATCGAAGCTGCAATCAACGCAGCTACTTGGTACCCAGAACTTTTTAAAGAAGATGTTGAAAGAGAAATTATATTAGACGGAATTATTCACCATATGTTTCCTTTTCCGGTACGTACATTAAATGATAAAGATGCCGAACTTCATAATCAAGAAAAATTTGAAAAGTTACCTGAAAATATCAAAAAAAATATCATTGATTCCAGTAAAAGAAAAAAAGTAAAATCTATATCCTTTTCTAGAAGCAAATACCAAGAAGGACGAATTGTAAGTAAAGCAGATAAAAAAATTGCTTGGGGAAAAGAATTAAAATCTTTTCATGGATTAATAGCTTGCGTTACTGGACGTAATCCAAAACTAGAAAAAAAAGACAAATAAAACCAATTTGTCTTTTTTTAGTCTACTCTAGTACCAGCAGGAAAATTCTTAGTAATCGTCAACAATTCAACATCAAGGTCATTTTCCAAAGATGCACATACTAACATACCATCTGAAACCATTCCCCTAAACTTTGCCTTTTTCAAATTCGTAACAACTACTACTCTCTTACCAATAACTTCTTCTGGAGTATAAAATTCAGCAATACTAGAAATAATTTGACGAGGGCTCTCTTCACCTACATCAATTTGAAAAACTAATAAACGATCTGCATTAGGATATTTTTCACACTTTAAAATTACACCAATTCTAAATTCTACTTTTGCAAAATCATCATATTCAATCTTTTCTTTCATACTATCACCTCACCAATATCATAACAAAAAAAAGACCTAATCCCTAGGTCTTTATTTTTTAAATGGTGTCCGCGAGGCGACTCGAACGCCTGACCGATCGCTTAGAAGGCGATTGCTCTATCCAGCTGAGCTACGCAGACATAATCAACTGACAACATAGATTATACAATAATTTCCCTTTTGTTGCAATACCTTTTTACAAGAAAAAAGAGAAAGTATTATTTTCTCTCAATATCTCCTTCTCTAGATACTTGACCAACATATTGATCGTTCACCTCAAACATTACCATAGAAACATCATAATTATCAAATACAGAATAAGAAATACTATATAAAACTTCTTCCAAGACTTTATCATCACTATCAAATAAAAATTTATTAAAATTTAAAAACAACACATTCTCCTGTTCATAATAATCCAATAATTCTACCTGACTATGTAAAAAACTCATCAAATTGGGTTCGTAAATATAACTAGTTGAAAGCTCATCAATAATAATTTTTATTTTATCTCTAGAATCATTTAAATATTTAGTTACCGGAACATAATACATCTCATCATTAATTCTAGATAAATAATAAATAACCACTTTAGAAATATCATCTCTTGAAGTAAGATTATACTCCTGATTAATACCTATATTTTTAGTTAATGGACTAGATAAACCTTCTTTCGTATTAGGATATTCACGTAAAACTTCTCCTTCGACTAGTATAATAACTTCTTCTACATCGCCTAAATCTAAAATGCTAAAAACAACACCAGAAATAATCTGCTTTTCTGTATAGACATCCATATTCAAAAACTCATGTGAAAAATCAACAGTTACTTTTCCTTCTCCGTGCAAAATGTTAAGCACTTTTGTCCCTTTAGGAATATAAGGGAAAAGCCCTTTAGGAAAATGATTTTCATCACGTACCGTCAATTGATCTAAAACTTCAGCTATCCTATCTTCTAATGTAGGCCCTTCCAATAAGACTCTACTTTTAACTAAATAACCATCATCATTTAATAAATAAATATTATCAGTAGCTAATCCCGTAGTACTTTCGATTTCTAAATTAGTTTTTAAAACATAAGAATTATCTAAAGTAGGCAAAGAATAAACAACCAAAAAAATAAATAACGATAAAGTAGTAATGAAAATTTTACGTATCGCTCTAGATTTCAGCATGATATCACCTAAAAAAGTATATGAAAAATCGTACTAAAATAGTACGATTTATAAAGATAACTCATTTAATTTCAATAATTCTACAACCGCCGCAGCTCTTCCATTAACTCCTAATTTCTGCATTGTATTAGAAATATGATTACGAATTGTTTTTTCACTAATTTTTAATTTTTTAGCAATATCTTTCGTAGTCATATTTTGAATCAACAATTCAAAAATTTCTCTTTCTCTAGCGGTTAGTATTCCATTCGCCATATCAGCACCACCTAAAGTATTCTATGTAAGCAAAATACTTTGTTGTATGCTTTTACCTAGGCCTTCTGAAACTTTACAGTAATATACATCTTATTTTCATATCCTGACTGAATAAGCCTCATAATATCATTAGCAAGGGCATTATCATGTTTAGAGGAAACGCATACTACAGAAATATTCGTATTATCAATCTTTACAAAAGAATCTAATTTAAATTCTTTTTTTAACTGTTTTTCTAGCTCTTCCTCTTTACTTTGTAAAGTGTTTAAATACTTTAATTGTTCGTAAGCGTTATTTTTCTCCTCACTACTAATAGTATCACTAGTTAATTGTTCCTGTAAATCATCCATCATCCCTTGTCGTTCCTCTTCCAAACTAACTCGCATGGCGGTAAGAGAAGATATTTCTTCAACAGTCTCTTCTACCTTTTCCTTTTTATTTTCTTTTTCTTCTGTTGAAACAGCTTTACTAAGTAAATCATTAGGCATAGTAATATAGTAAACACTAAGTACTAAAATTAAACTAAATAATGTCAAAAACCATAAGTTCTGTTTATTTATCATACGACTCCTCCTTAGTTCTAATTAAATATATGAAGAAAAAAAAAGAATATGAACAAATCATAATTCTTTTCCGCAATTTGCACAATAGTTAGCTTGAGAATTCACTTTACTACCACAACTTGAACAATATCTAACTTGACTCCTATCATCTAAAGAACTATTTCCCTGAAAATGATGGAAAATAACATCTTCCATTGGTTTCGGTCCCAAATATTTACTATCTCCTAATCCGATAATTAAATAAAAAACAAAAGGTAACAAATAAATACCAATAGCATAAGCATCTTCTTTACCAAAACTACGAGCAGTACTAATCGCCAACAAAACACCAAAATAAACACTAACAACAGATCCTAAAAAGCCTAAAAAAGGGATAAATGCAGTAATAAAACCAGCACCAAAACATATAACTAACCACCACGGACTAACACCAGTAATTTCACATAATATATACGTATTATAAATTGGTATTAAAGAAGGCCAACCAGGTTTTCCAGCCTTTTGAAACATCTTCCATAATCCAACAACAGATAAAATATAAGTGATTAATATGATACCCAAGATAATTACAAAAAAACTTAAAAACAACGTCACTAACATAATAAATAATACTCCTCTACTTATACAATAAAAGTTCAACTGCCTTCATAAGACCAAGTTTACCATAATCATAAGTTAATCCTCCTTGCATATAAGCAATATAAGGATCACGAATTGGTCCATCACAAGAAAGTTCAATAGAAGACCCTTGTGTAAAAGAACCACTAGCCATAACAACTTTATCATTATAACCAGGCATATCCCAAGCTTCAACAAGCGCATTAGAGTCAATAGGAGAACCCTGCTGTATACCTCTTGTAAAACGAATCAACTTTTCTGGATCTCGAAAAATAATATTTTGTACAATATCCACACGCTCCTCTTGATAACGAGGTTCTACATCATATCCTAACTTTTCTAATACTCGGCTAGTAAGAACCGCAGTTTTTAATGCCGATGCAACGACACTAGGAGCCATAAAAACACCTTGTAATATTTGTTTGTTAATACCAAGAGTAGGACCAACTTCAGCACCTTCCCCAGGTAAAGTTAAACGTTCAGCACACAAATCAATTAAATCCTTACGACCAACAATATAAGCACCATTAGGAGCAATTCCTCCTCCTAGATTTTTAATTAAAGAACCAACCATAACATCAGCCCCAACTTCTGTAGGCTCTTTTACTCCAACCATTTCACAATAACAATTATCAACCATTACAATAACACTTTGATCTATTTTTTTTATTAAAGAAATGACTTTCTCCACTTTATCAATAGAAATACTTTTTCTAGTAGAATAACCTTTACTTCTCTGTATTTCTACTACTTTAACTTTGTGATTTTTCAAATATTCTTCAATGCCTTCATAATCAAAATCATCATCAATAAGTTCAATTTGATCATAAGAAACACCAAAACTCTTCAAAGAACTAGGATTTTCTTCAATACCAATTACTTGGTCTAATGTATCATATGGCTTTCCACTAATACTTAGAAGTAAATCTCCCGGACGAAGTAATGCAAAAAAGCAAACATTTAAAGCATGAGAACCAGAAATAAACTGACTACGAACAAGAGCACTCTCTGCTCCCAAAATATCGCTAAATACTTTCTCTATTCCCTCTCTTCCTAAATCATTATAACCATATCCAGTAGTAGCATTAAAATGAGACTCAGTAATTTCATTCTTATGAAAACTAGATAAAACCTTTAAACTATTGAAATAACCATTTCTATCTATCTTCGAAAACTCCTCTTGACAATCCTTTTCAGCATCTTCTATAAGTTTGACAATTTCTTCACTAATTTTTAATTCTTGATACATGATTCAACTCTCCTTCCTTAGCTTCCGTAGAAGAACGTACATTTTTACTTTCTAATAGTTCCCTAAACTTTTGATATACAGGTACTCCTTCCAAAGTAATACAATCATAATGATGAATACAACCATCTTCTATATCTACAATAGAAAAATCCAGTCTTCTCATTTCCCTTTTATGACTCTTAAGCCAACGATATTGACTATCAACAAAAGATTCAGGAAAATAAACGACACTAGAATCATCTATTTGTAAAACAACAGAACCACAACTACTCAAATAAGTAGCCAAACAATATCCAGCATCTTGTTCATACCCTGGATATTCTAACCCTTTTTGTCTAATATACTCTAAATAACCTGTGGCATGTCTTTCTAGTTCTCCAGAAGAGGTAGTACCCAATACTCTTTCAAAAATTTCTCCACCATCACCTGGTAAGATTAATACTTTCCTATCCATAAAATCTTCCACCGTCTACACGAATAATAGAATCATTAATATAACTAGCTTTGGAACTAGCTAAAAAAACTACTACTTTCGCAATCTCTTCAGCCTCTGCAAAACGATGCAATAATATTTTATCCTCTTCTTCTCGAATTTGTTCAATAGAAAGTCCTTCACTCATATCAGTTTTCACCCAACCAGGGCAAATACAATTTACTGAAATATTAGGGGCAAACTCTCGTGCCAAGTTATGAGTAAGAGAAATAACTCCCGCTTTTGAAGCATCATAATCACAAGATTCCGGATAATATGTATCAATAGCATTAGTTGATGAAATATTGATGATTTTTCCACTACCACGATCTAACATCACTTTACCAACATATTTACTACATAAATAAGTTCCTATCAAATTAACATCCAAAATCTTACGAAAATTAGAAACTGACTTATCAAGTAACAAACTGTCTTTACAAATACCCGCATTATTAACCAAAATATCTATTTTCCCAAAACAGTCTACTACCTGATTAACCATTGCCTCTACTTCTTCTTCTATAGAAATATCTGCTTTTACACACAAAACATCAACATCATATTTTTCTTTAATTTTCTCTGCTACTTTCTCTGCCATCAAAGCATGACGGTTATAATTTAAAACAACATGAACTCCCGCCTTAGCAAACTCCATAGCAATACTCGCACCAATACCTCGACTAGCTCCTGTAACTAAAGCAACAACATTAGACACATAATCACCTAACTTTCTTTTTCAAGAAGAGAAATAATATCATTATTTTTAATAAAGTCTCTTACCGTTTGTTTATCTTGAACATTAGTAATATTAAAAGAAATCTCCCCTTTGTCAAGCACATAAATAGCCGGAAGTCTAACTTCATAATCCACATTCATTCGTTTTAAAACGTCATCATAACTAGAGGCCCGAACATTAAAACTATAATAAGTAACTCCTAAAGAATTTAATTCTTCCGCTACTAGAGAGCAAGTGCTACACCGATCATCATCATCTGTAAAAAGAACAACAAAAGTATCTTTATTACGAAGTGCTCGGCTAACAGCATCGACCTCACTCCCAAAGCGATTAAAAATTAATATCGCTCCGATAGCAACAACAAAGATAAAAACAATTGCACATAAAATAGCTTTTTGTTTTAATTCCTCTACCTCTTCATTTTTATACATGGCTATTCCCCTTTTCTAAGATTATTATACAAAACTATAGAAAAAAAAGAAAGAGCATCTAAACTCTTTCTACTTGAATTGCAACTTCCTCATCATTTAATTTATCATCAAAGGCAAGACTTTCATCTACAACTAACTTATCACCAAGTACTTCACCCATAACATAATCATAATATTTATCAAGCATAGTTTTAATCTTATCACTACCATGATATGTAACAATAATATGATCAGTAATAACAAAGTCTGCATCTTTTCTTAAACTTTGTACCTTACGAACAAACTCACGAGCAAGCCCTTCTAAAATTAAATCTTCTGTAAGTTCCGTATCAAGGACAACACAAGTACGATTATTACTACTAGATGCATAGCCATCTTTTTGTTTTAAAGAAATAAGTACCATGTCATTAGTTAATGTAAAGTCTTCTCCATCAAGGTTAACAACTAATCCTTCATTTTGAAGTTTTTCAATTTGTTCGCTAGTTAAATGACTTAAAATTTCACTAAGTAACTTAACTTTAGGGCCAAGCGTTTTTCCTAATACTTTAAAATTAGGCTTTACAATATATTCAAGATATTCGCCCATATCTTCTCTAAATTCAACATTCTTAACATTTAACTCTTCTGTAATAACAGGAAGTAAATCACCAATAATCATCTCATCACTCTTAGGTAAAATTAAATTTGAAATTGGTTGACGTACTTTGATATTTGCCTCTTCTCTTGCAAATCTACCTAAAGAACAAACATCTCTTACTAAATCCATTCTCTCTTCTACTACTTCGTTAATCAAATCAGTATTTTCTACTGGCATATCAGCAAGATGTACAGAATCTTCTCCTGTTAATCTTTGATAAATCTCTTCTGTAATAAATGGAGTAATTGGAGCACATAATTTACATAAGGCAACTAACACTTCATAAGTAGTTAAATAAACTGCCTTTTTAGATTCAGTTAACTCACTATCCCAGAATCTTCTACGATTACTTCTAATATACCAATTAGACAAATCATCGTTTAAGAACGGAACAATAAGTTTCGTAACTTTATTTAAGTCATACTCTTGATATGCACTTTGCACATCACGAATTAATCTATTTAATTTAGACAAAATCCAACGGTCAATTAATTCACGTTTTTCTACTGGAATATCATATTCTCTTGGATCTATATGATCGGCATTTGCATACATCTCAAAGAATGAATATGCATTCCTAAATGTTGAAATATATTTAGAATAAACTTCTTTTACTCCTTCTTCATCGAACTTTAATGGAGTCCAAACAGGAGATGCATATAACATATAAAAACGAATTGTATCTGCACCATATTGTGTCATAATTTTAATTGGATCAATGATATTACCAGTAGATTTACTCATCTTTTTACCATAAGCATCAAGCATCATATCATTAACAACAACATTCTTAAAACTACTCTTACCACTAATTAAAGTAGATAAAACAATTAACACATAGAACCATCCACGAGTCTGATCGACTCCTTCAGCAATAAAATCTGCTGGAAATTGTGATTCGAATAGTTCTTTATTTTCAAATGGATAATGAAATTGTGCATAAGGCATAGAACCAGAGTCAAACCATACATCCATTACATCACTAACACGACTCATTTCCTTACCACATTTTGGACACTTAATATGAATACGGTCAACATATGGTCGATGAAGCTCTAAAGTATCAACATCAACATCACTGGTTGCTTTTTCTTTCAATTCTTGACGAGATCCAACACTTTCAAAATGACCACAATCACAAGTCCAAATTGGAAGTGGACATCCCCAATAACGATTTCTAGAAATTCCCCAATCAATCATATTCTCTAACCAGTTATGGAATCTCTTTTCACCAACATAATCTGGATACCAATTAACTGTTTTATTAGCTTCAATAATTTCATTCTTATAAGCGGTAGTTTTTACATACCAAGCAGGTTTTGCATAATAAATTAAAGGTTGTTTACATCTCCAACAATGTGGATAATCATGCACCATTTTTTGCTTCTTAAATAATTTATCATTTTCTTTTAACCATTTAATAATAGTAACTTCAAGTTCAGAATCTGTTACTAAAGTACCTTCCCATGGACCAGTGGTATAACATCCATCTTTTCCAACAGGATTAACAAAAGTAATATCATTTTCCCTACAAACACGACTATCATCTTCACCAAATGCAGGAGCCATATGGACAATACCAGTACCATCACTATCAGTAACATAATTATCAGCTAAAACTTCAAAAGCACGTCCTTCTACTTTAACAAAAGGCATTAATTGTTCATATTTAATTCCAACTAAATCACTACCTTTATAAGTCTCAAGTACTTCATAATCTTCACCTAATACACTATCAGCTAAACTTTTACCTACATAGAAAGTATATCCACGAGAATGAACTTTTACATATTCTAAATCTGGATTCACACATAAAGCAACATTAGCCATCAAAGTCCAAGGAGTCGTTGTCCATACCAAGAAATATTCATCTTTATCAACCACTTTAAATGGAACAATAACAGTATTAACACTAACTTCCTTATATCCCTGAGAAACTTCATGTGATGCAAGTTCTGTACCACATCTAGGACAATAAGGTAAAACCTTATTACCGTGATAGATTAAGCCTTTTTTATTTAATTCATTAACAATCCACCATTCAGACTCAATATAATCATTACTACAAGTAACGTATGGATGATCGCAATCGATAAATTGCCCCATCATATCAGTAACTTTTCTAACTTCATCAATATTACTATCAGTCTCAACTTTACATTCTTCACAAAACTTTTCAATTCCAAGTTTTTCAATATCATTCTTATTTTTAAAACCTAATTTTTTCTCAACATTAACTTCAATTGGAAGTCCATGAGTATCAAGACCAATTTTTCTTAATACACGATATCCTGACATTGTCTTATACTTACAAAAAGCATCTTTAATAGTTTTAGCAAAAACATGATGAATACCAGGTTTTGCATTGGCATAAATTGGTCCATCATAAAATACAAAATCTGGACAATCTTTACGATGTTTAATTGTTTTTTCTAAAATATTCTTCTCTTTCCATTCTTTTACATATTTAGACTCTACTTCATGAATAGATCCTTTTTCTAATTTCTTAAAATCCATATCTATCCCCTTCCCTTTCTACCATTATTTCTAATAACTTTACCAGCAGGTGCTTTATAATAAGTTTTTGGTACATCAATCACTCTATCTAAAATATCATATTGTCCACGATGAGTAACATAATTTAATCCTTGTCCCACAGTAGAAACAAAAGACCTTAAATAAAACTCGAACTTATTCATATTAACTCCTTTCTAAACAAAAAAGCAATTCATCCAAAGGACGAATTGCTCGTGGTACCACCTTAGTTCATAGATTTCTCTATCTCTAAAACTATAACGCGTTACCGTATTTATCTTATCCATAAATCGCAACTTGAAAGTGATCTAAATATTTTTTCATAACTCATTTTCACCAACCATGAGCTCTCTACTTATTCCCAAATATTCCGTCTTTCGCACATGCTTTCCCAATTAATATAGCACAAATTTAAAAAGATGACAATTATTTCTTATAAACAAATTTTAAATTTACCGCATCCTGATTCACATTACCAATTTTTTTTGAGGATAAGAAGATAATATAACTTGTTCAGATTGCTCTGTTAAAACAGGCGTATTCTCCAAAATTTCCATCTGAAATTCGCAAGCATCAGGTGTAGCATAGCCATAAGTATGATTAAATTCAATTTGAGAAAAGATCTTTTTCCTTCTGCATATATCAAGTTTTTGCTTCTTTATCTCCTTATCTTCTATCAACCGACGATTCTCCCTCTTAAGAATGCTTACTTGTTGAGTTCTATCACGAAACGAAACATCACCGTTCATCACAAGTAAATCCAATAATTTTATTTGTAACTGATTTCCATTCATGAAGAACTGATCTTGAGTAATACTATTTTCTAAATGAATAATTTCAAGTTCTCTTTCAGAATTTAAAATAGCAAATTGCACATGACTAAAAGGGATAAAAGTCTTACCACGAAATAATAAGATACTGCAATATCTTTGTCTTCCCTTTTTTTCTTTCTGTACACCAGTATAACTAGCTAATAGCCGTTTAATCTCATTTTCTTCAATGGCCAATCTTGTAATTAAAATACTTTGCTCCAAAGAATATGGTTGAGATAACAATTTATTTTTATTATTAATAATTTCACTTAATCTTACCTGCAGTGACGAAACCTTATCCATATATTTACTTCCCCACTTATTATTTTTTAATAAATTGTCTTGGCGTATCCGAACTAGAAAATATATCTTCTACTTTATAATTAGTGGACCAAGCAGGATGTTGATAGATATCAAACCTTTTTGCCAAATAATCAATAGCCTGCCACTTTAGCCTTTCATCAATAAACGGATCTGTTAAAATATCAGACTGTAATTTTTGTAAACACATAGAAGATAATTGTTGATCATTTTTATAATAAATATCACTAGAGTCCATATCAGGTTCATATCGATATAAATCCATATCAAACACATGAGCACATCCATCACCAATATCGCTCCTAGTAACCATAACATTACCCATTCTAACATCATTCATCAATATATGAGCATCTGCTAAAGTTTTTGCATCCTGATTCATTCCATCAAAAGATTGAATTAATTTTTCACTAGGCATATCTAAAAAACTTGCACTCTTATCTTCTGGTAAATAATCCATAATATAACCATCAAAAGACTGTCCAAAACGAGATTTTCTTTTAATAGTAGAATGAATATTAGGAAGATTAACTAAATCTAAATGGCGAATTGTACGAGCTGCTTCTGGACGAAGTGCCATTCGATAACTACCATCAAAAAAAGATTTAACTGCTCGAGTAATACTTTCTCTCTTCCACTTCCATACACTAGAATTAACACCGTGATTAATATATTCTAATTCTCTTTTGGGAACAACGATTCCTCTATCATCTACAAAATCTCCAGCTAAAAGATCTTTAAAATCTCCACCCAATCTTAATTGAGTGTCATAATCATAAAATGGTTCTTCTTCATTTAATCCCATAATATTTCCTCCTTTCTTTTAATAAAGTGAAATAAAAAACAATAACACCTAATAAAAGGTAGTATTAATATACCACAATGTGAAAAAAATTTCAAGTTAAAATGAAATTTTTTTCACATATTATTGAGTATGAGATAAACTTTTAAGTAACTGTTTTGGTGTCTCTTCCTGACAAAAAGATGAATCTAAAAGTTCACTAGGCATTCTATCTCTACATAAGCGCAAAGATAAATTAGAATTAATATAATCTTTTGCAGCTCTTCTCTCCTCATTTGTAAAAGATGAATCAAAAATAACCGCATGAGTTAAAACATCTCTTAAAAGACGTAATTCCGTATGTAAATTATCAACCTCAATCATATTTCTTCTATTACCACGGTCTACAAAAAACAAATCATAATCAAAAAGTCGTAATACTCCATCTTTTGTAACCATAGTATTTTCACCTTTAACATCACTAGTAAAAATACCATAAGAAGAAATAGATAACAAATCCTCTTCTAAAGCTTGTATAGATGAAAATAAATTAACAGAAGGAATATCAAGAACAGACCGTTCTGAATCTTCTTCCATATACTCCATAATATAACCATCTATATTTTGATGACTAATATCAGTACGAACAGAAGTATATAAATTAGGAAAATTATAAAATTCCAATTCTTGAAAAATATCGGCCACTTCATTTTGTAATCCTAGTTTATGACAACCCTTTTTATACGTTTTAACAGCAAACTTCTGTCCAGAATCATCAAACCAACACCAAACATCCGCATTATACCCATGATTAACATAGCCTAATTCTTTTCCTAAAATTACTTGTCCACTATCGGTAATTAACTGTTTTGGTCTTTGAATTTCCATAATAACCCCCTAAAAGTAATGATTATTTTACACCAAAATATAAAAAGAAACAAGTAAAAAAAGATCCCTACTTAGGATCTAATTCTAATAATTCAATTTCATCAACAACAGCCAATTGCTGTTCCATAATGACTTTTAATTTACGTTTAAATATTTTCATATTCTTTTCTAAATTTTCAGCATGATTTTCTATTTTTTCAGCCTTTAGTAATGCTTCATTGACAATACGACTAGCATTATTCTTGGCATCACGAACAATCATCTCATGTTCTTCTCTAGCCATTCGCTTAATATTATCGCCAGTCTCTTCAGCTTTAAGAATTGCCGTTTGCAATGTAGCTTCCATCCTTTTATAATGCTCAATTTCTGCTTTTAATTTTTCTAAAGCTTCCCCTTGAGCCTTACATTTTTTAATAATACCTTCGGTCTGTGCAATGACATCACTAACAAACTGATTCACTTCCTGGCGATTATATCCATTGGCTTCATAACTGAATTTTTCCATATAATCACCTCAGAAAACATTAACTAAAAATCAAAATCATCATCTTTATCTTTTTTACTACTTTTAGTAGATTTGGCAGGACTAGCATCATCACTAATCTTACCTTCCACATTTACATTATTAGGAGTACATAAGAAAATTCCTCCACCTAATTTTTGTAAATCGCCACCAATTGCATAAATAGTTCCGCTTAAAAAATCTACAATTCTTTTTGCTTGATCAGGTGTCACTCTCTTCAAGTTAACAACAACTGCTGAACGATTCTTTAAATAATCTGCAATTTGTTGACTTTCAGAATAAGCACGAGGTTCAAGTAACATCATCTTACTACCAGCAACACCATTTTCTTCATGGTACTCTTCACGAGAAGTAGAATAAAACTCTTCATCTGTACCTTCTTCAATAGTATCTTCTTCCCCACCGAACAAATTTTTTAATTTATCTAAAGCCATATTCCTATCCTCCATTTTTATCTTAACTAAATATTATTCTATCACAGATTTTCCAAAAGGAAAAGTATAAATTAACCATTTACTGGTGCTTGCTGAGGCTGTATAAATCTATTTTGTACAGGTTCTTGAGCAACTGGAGCCGCTTGAGTAACTGGAGCCGCTTGAGTAACTTGAGAGACTCCACCCGCACTCATTGCTGTAGCACCACCAGCACTAATTCCCGCTACCTGCTGTGGTTGAACACTACCCTGAGCAGGCATAAAGTTTGCCGTTCTAACAGCTGGAGTGACTCCAATATTTCCAGAAGAACCAACCGAATTAATCAAGTCATTAGAATTTTGTTTTTGATACCATACCACTTTCAAATCAACATTATTAGAAAGTGGACGTGGATTTGGAAGATCAATATACATAGAAGTTGGTACTTGAAATGCACTACCAAAAGCAATACAGTTACCAGGTTTCAAATTCTTAAGTTGTAATACGATTTCTGAAGAAACATTAGGTACCATTTCCTTAATATATTGTAAATCTGTTGGATGAAGTGTTCTAAGAATAACAAAGTTCATACATTGTGAAACACAAGTATCAGAAAGTTCACTTGGTCTTTGTGTAATAAGTCCTAAAAACACACCATATTTACGACCCTCTTTTGAAATACGTTCAAAAATATTATATCCTAACAACTCTACATCACTATCATGTTGAACATAACGGTGCGCTTCCTCAATAATAACATGATATGCCCTAGAACCACGAGGCTTTAATGTACTAGCACGTAAGAAAAGCATACGCGATAAAATCTTGGTAATTACTTTGGCTAATCTATCGTCAATATAGTTAATATTAAAGTTAATAATTTGACATCTAGAATTCGTTTTAGAATCAATCGTTAAAGATTCAATATACTGATCTCTCGTCACATATCGAGGATACTCAAAATAATATCTACTATCCCCTGTCGCTAATGTATGAAGACGAACACTCATAACATTAGCGGTATCAAAGACTTTATCACTCTTTAAAATACCTTCACTAATAAGAGCAAATTCCATAGCTTGTTCCAAATCTGTAAGGCCATAAAATTTATTCATATCTTCTTCTTTAATTTCTTCTTGCTCTTCGCTAATATATCCACGAATAAATTCAACAACAAGTTCCATTTCTTGCATCTTACCAGCTTTATCAACATATAAGCACTGTTTTAAAGTACGAACATAACCAGGTTGCGCAATCGTACTTTCTAGATTAAGTTCAGGCGTATTAAACTTAGTAAGTACAGCAATCACTTGATCACGAATTTTAGTAGAATCATTACCACTAAGTAAAATATCTTGCAATGCTCTAGCAATAATATCATTTTTACGCTTAATAACAACAGAAGAATTTCCTGTTAGAATTGGAACTAATTTTAATGTTTTTTCCAAAATAGGAAGTTGAGCAGGTGTATTAGCATCAAGTAATAATGCTAAATCATCCACATCAAGTAACCATGGTGGAATTCTTAATATTTCACAATCCGGATCAATAATATTCGTAGTATATGCTTTATAATTAAGTAATGGATTTTTCTGATGTAAAGTGTTAAATGCATGCGTATACTCACCATAGGCATCAAAAAAGAATAATGCTGAATTAACCGGTGGTGTTGGACTACTAGTATATAATTTCTGAAGAATAGAAGCAACCGTACAACTTTTACCAGCACCAGAGTTTCCTAATATAGCAAAATGTGCATTAAAAAACTCATTGATAGGAACATTTATCTTATACCCCTCATAAACATTACTAGTACCAAAATTAGTAAAACCAAATTCAGTCTCTTGCTTACCAAATAATAAAGCCAACTCTTCCATATTAATTAAACGAATCGTAGACTTAAACGCAGGTTTTGAACTAGCACCAGGAGTAAATCTACCATCATTAATTTCCCCAACAACATTGGCTATCATTTTTGTCTGATTAACATTAGCTATTTCAGCAACAACTTCTTTTCCAGTACCATCTTCAAAAATAACATGCAAATTAACTAAATTTGGTTGTTCATTGATATTAATATCTAACTTTATAGTAACACTATTATCAATAATTTCTTCAATTCTACCTATCATGCTAACACCCTCTATTCTATTTATAAGTATAACAAAATTAGTTTCAAAAAAAAAGTCAAATTAAGAAGAATTCCAAAAAAATAGATATCAATAGATATCTATCCTTCATATAAACCATGAATTTTTTGTAAATCCAAATCTGAAATATTTTGTAATTTCCAATCCCCATCTGCTTTTGTTAAATAAAAAGTAATATCATAAGTGGTAGTATCGCTAACATTACCTAATTCTTTTAACTTATAATCAATATAAGCGGCACTTTCCTCTACGGCTTCTTCTGCCCCTTCTGCAGCATCTTCTAAAACATTATCATTATCAGATTGTTCTTTTTCGTTTTCAGCTTCTATCTCATCTTTATGTTCTTCGTAATATTCTTTAGCATCTCGAATAGTAGTAGCATAGTCCAAAACTTCAATCTCTACATCAACAGTTGCTTCATCACCATTAATATCTTCATTTTCAATCTTATAAGATAGATTCTGATACTGTTTTTCTAAAATAGAACGATACTTTTCCTTTTGTTCATCACTCATGCTGTCATCTTCTTCTAGCACTTGATCTAATTGGACAGTAACATCATCATCCATATTTTGATATTTTCCTAAGAACTCCTCTACTTTACTAGTAGGAGTATTCATAGTAGTACTACATCCTGCTAAAAAAAGTAATAAAAAACCAAAACAAAGAACAACTTTACCAACTTTTTTCATTATTTATCCCTCCTAATACTTAGAATGAACAAAAATGAAAAAAATATTCAAAATTTAAATTTTAGAAAATAAGACAACACTAGCATTATCTCTTCCACGAACTGGAACCAAATAATGATCATATGGATATTTTTTCAAATCACTTGGAATAAAAAGATGTTGATCAACAAAAACAGCCTCTTCTATGATTCTTTTAGAAACAGTTTGAATATCAGTATCACGTAATAGATGTTGTAATTTAGAATCAGTCACTAAATCTGTGACTCCATCTGTGGTAAGTAATAACGTTTTATAGCTATCATTAGAAAAAATATAAACATGAGGTCTACATACATTAAAAGAAATACCAATACAGTTATGAATAATATTACTAGTAGCAAAATAACGTAACCATTCTTTATTCAAATGTTGATATTTATAATATAACCAAACATCACTATCATCTTCTGTCACCTGTTTAATTTCTCCGTTTTTATAAAAATAACAACGAGAATCCCCCAAATGAAGAATAAGTGTATCTTCTTCTAGCACAAGAGCAAGGGTTAATGTAGTTCCCACTTGTTCACTACCATATTCCAAAATAAAATGATGATTACATTCCATAACCAGATTAACAAGCTTTTCCTTTAGTTCAGCAACATCAGAAAAAGAGGACAATGGTTGCTCTAAAAACCAATACCCGAATTTCTGTAATACATAATTTGCCGCAATATCACCATATTGTTTTCCGCCCATCCCATCTGCAACAGCTAATAGTTTAATTCTATCGTCTTCTGGATGAACTAATGCAATAACAGCATCTTCCTGAGTAGGCCTAAGCAATCCAATATGTGTTTGTTTCTGTAAAATATAATCATAAATCTTTTCCATGGAATCCCTCTTTTGCACAAGTTAGTATATCACAACAAAGAAAAAAGGAAAGCAAAACAAAAAAAGTTTACAGATTATACTGTAAACTTAAAAGTCACAATTTCCTGGAGTTCTAGGATATGGAATAACATCACGAATGTTCTCAACTCCCGTTAAATAGATTAATAAACGTTCAAATCCCATACCAAATCCAGAATGAACGCATCCACCAAACTTACGAAGATTAATATACCAATCCAACTCACTCATATCCATATCTAATTCTTTCATACGAGATACAAGTTTATCATAATCTTCTTCTCTTTGGCTTCCTCCCATAATCTCACCTGCACCTGGTACTTCAAGATCAACTGCCGCAACAGTTTCACCATCTGGATTTAATTTCATATAGAAAGCTTTAATATCTTTAGGCCAATCCGTAATAAATACAGGACCATCAAAATATTCAGTAATATATTTTTCATGCTCTTTTGCAATATCTTCCCCTTGTTTAGGCTCAAATTCCCATTTAACATCCGCTTTTTGTAAAATATCAATTACTTCTCTATGAGTAACACGAGTAAATTTAGAATTTACTAACTTCGTAAGTTTATCAAGTAAACCTTTCTCAACAAACTTATCTAAGAAAGTCATTTCATCTTTACAATGTTCAAGTACATAACTAACAACATACTTTAACATTTCTTCCATAATTTCCATATCTCCATCTAAATCACAAAAAGCAATTTCTGGTTCAATCATCCAAAATTCGTTAGCATGTACTTTAGTATTAGAGTTCTCTGCTCTAAATGTTGGACCAAAAGTATAAGTCTTTTTATAAGCCAAAGCAAATGTTTCTGCCTCAAGTTGTCCTGATACTGTCAAAGACGCAGGCTTTTGAAACATATCTTTACTATAATCTACTGTTCCATCTACTTTAGGAATATTCTCTAAATCCATACAAGTAACATGAAACATCTCCCCTGCTCCTTCACAGTCACTAGCTGTAATTAGTGGAGCATGGAAATATACATATCCTCTATCTTGAAAATACCTATGAATCGCATAAGCGGCTACACTTCTTACACGAAATATAGCTTGAAATAAGTTAGTTCTAGGTCTTAAATAAGCTTGTTCTCTTAAAAACTCACGAGAATGCTTTTTTGGCTGAATTGGATAATCCTCTGGACAATCTCCCAGTAAAGAAACTTTCTCAGCTTGAATCTCAAAAGCTTGTCCTTCTTTAGGCGATTCAACAACTTTTCCTAAAACTTCAATTGCACTACCTACATGATATTTTTGAATTTCTAAAAAATCATCTAATTTATCATCATAGACAACTTGAATATGATTAAAACAAGTACCATCAGAAAAATCAATAAATCCAAACTCTTTTTGTTTACGATGATTACGAATCCATCCTTGAATTGTAACTTCTTTACCCATAAATTCATCTATTTTTTCATATAACTCTTTTGCATCAATAACCATAATTATTCCTCCTCTATTAGTATATCATTTATTTTCCACTATCTCCATAGTTTGATAAAACTCTAGCACTAGGATCATCTACTTGACATCCATCCCATTCCTTGTTTGGCATCCAATAATCTACAATAAAATCACTATGTCCTGGATAAAATTCTTCAAATATCTCACGATACAATAATGACTCTTTTGTAAACGGTGTATGTTTAGAATATTTTTTTATTCTTTCTTGATATTCTTGATCACTATACACACTTTCAGCATATTCTTTTAAATCATCCACTAAAGAATGACCAACCGCATCACTAAAAGCAGCTTTTTCTCTATATAAAATAGAGTGTGGTAAATAATCCCCTTCAAAAGACTTACGAAGTAAATATTTACCTTGACCATATTTATTCATCTTAAGCTCAGGATCAATACTCATGACATAGGAAACAAAGTCCAAATCTGCAAATGGTACACGGGCTTCCAAAGAACAACTAGAAATACATCTATCAGCACGTAAGACATCATACATATAAAGTTCTCGAACTCTCTTTTCACTTTCTTTCTGGAATTCCTCTGCACTAGGTGCAAAATCAGTGTATTTATATCCAAATAACTCATCACTAACTTCACCAGTTAAAAGAACACGAATATCCGTATGTTCTCTAATCCACTTAGAAAGTAAGTACATTCCAATACTAGCACGAATTGTTGTTATATCCCATGTTTCTAATCGATAAATAACATCGCGAAGAGCAGAAATTACATCATCTCTAGTAATAATAACTTCTGTATGATTACTACCAATATAGTCCGCTACTTGTTTTGCATATTTTAAATCGATAGCATCAATATCCATACCAATCGCAAACGTACGAATCGGCTTATCAGACATTTTAGCAGCAATACTACAAACCAGACTTGAATCAAGTCCTCCACTAAGTAAAAATCCAACCGGCATATCAGAATCAAGTCTCTTCTTAACACCTTCTACTAATCTCTTATGAATTTCTGGATAAATTGTTTCTAAATCACCAGATACAAATTTATCTACTTTTGTCATATCACGATAAAGATGAAACTCTCCATCAGCATAATAATATCCTGGAGGAAAAGGAAAAACTTCACTACATAAATCTACTAATGCCTTTGCTTCACTAGCAAACATAATAGAATGACTAGTTTTAGAATATCCATAAAACATAGCTCTTATTCCAATAGGGTCTCTTGCTGCAACAAAGTCCCCTTTCTTAGAATCATAAAATACTAAAGCGAACTCTCCATCTAGCATACGAAACATATCCAAACCATATTTTTCATACATAGGAAGTAAAACTTCACAGTCACTTTCGCTACTAAATTTTACTCCGTCACGTTCTAATTCTTCTTTTATTTTATGAAAACCAAAAATTTCACCGTTGCATACTAGAACACTACCATCTCTATGAAATGGCTGCATTCCACTAACTTCAGGTCCCATAATAGATAATCTATGAAACCCAAAAATTCCAAAGTCATATTCCTCAATACGACTCATATCAGGTCCTCTATATTGTATTTTAGAAAACCCTTTCATAAATTCTTCTTTACTTACATCTTTCTTTGTATAGACTGTAAATCCACACATAATAATCACTCCTTCAAATAATAAATTAAAAAGACTAGTCCGTACCATAATACTTATTAGTACTATGGGACGAAACTAGTCTTCCGCGGTGCCACCCAATTTATTATAAAGGTTATTAATGTCTCTATAATCACTTTTTCGATTCTATCAAATCTAGCAAATATAACGGTCTGCTCCCGGCTTAGTCTACTTAATTCTTTAAGCACTCAGAAATGTTATTCACTATTCGCTTTTATTCGTTTTCACCAACCACGAACTCTCTACAAAAAGTTGAGAATAGTTACTTCTTTTCTTCAACATTTTAAAATCGATGAACTAATACTACCATAATTTTATGTATTTGTCAAATTTTTATGCATCATGACTCATAAGCTTCTTAAATTCATTAGGAATAGACGTTTCAAATAAAATATCTTTTTTTATTGCTGGATAATAAATTTTCAAACGGTTAGCATGCAAAAACAAACGATTTACTTTATTCTTATCACCATACTTCTTATCTCCAACAATAGGCATCTTTTTACTTGAAAATGCAACACGAATTTGATTCTTACGTCCAGTTTCAATGGTAACCTTTAACATAGAATAATGTTCACTAGACTTTATTACAGAATAATTAGTAATAGCTTTTTTACCATCCTCATGACGAGCTACATAAACTAAATTAGTTTTTGTCTCTTTTAAATACTGAATAATCTGCCCAGATTCTTCTTTTGGATGACCAGAAACAATTGCTGTATACTCGCGCAAAGATACATACTCATTCCAGTTTTCTTGTAATTGATTTTTTGTTTTCTCATCTTTTGCAAATAAAACAATACCACTGGTATCTTTGTCCAATCGATGAACGATGAAAATACGTCCTCTAGGGTTCTTAGAAACAACATAATCTCGAACAATATGATATAAAGTACGTTCTTTCTCTTTATCAGTAGCAATAGTAAGTAAACCACTAGGTTTATTAACAACAATTAAATAATCATCTTCAAATAACACTTCAAAAGGCATCTTCTTTATATTTTTGCTATTCGTATCAATAGTAATCCTCATACCAGCAACAAGTGGATAATTATATTGTGTAACACGGTCCTCATCAACATAAATAGACCCATGCACTAAATATTGCTTCACTCGTTTTTTAGGCATATCTAAATTTTCATATAAATATTCCAACAATTCACCATTTTTATTAACTATTAACTTCATAAGGCCCTCCACTCATCTAATTATAACCTAAATAAAAGAAAAAAACTAGTAAAACTAGTTTATAAAGCTTGTTGAAACATATTCATCACTGTTGCAAACTCTTCTGAATCAGAAATTGTCTGAAAATTCATTCCATTATTATGAACATTTCCTTTTACAATTAAATTTTCTAAAGGTTTGTGAACAGATAACAAATAATAATATTCCTGTTTTTTCCACTCTATCCCTTTAACAACAATATATTGTTTTTGATTGTCAAGAGTTATAATAAGACCTTCCTCTAACAAAATATATATCCCTCCATAATTAAGCAGCTTTCTCTTTACCCTCATTACTAATTCTGTGACTAGCTTGATATTCTGATACCATATCGATAATTTGTGCTTCTTGCTCTGTTTTTGCACTGCTTCTATTTTTACTTGTACTCTTTGCACAATTATATGCCAATGCTGCACTACTTACTGCTCCTAATAACGTTGTTTGTAAATCACTTGGCAAGCTCTGTAGTGCTTCTACTTGTTCTATCGTTAATCCACTTAAGCTCTCACCCATATTTGTTACATCTACCATTCCTTGATACATCTTTGGTATGGCATCTGGATTTTGTACTAAGTAATCCATTGCTTTTCCTACCTCTGATAATTCAAATTGTGGGTGTGTTTCCATATATTTTTGGAAATATGGTAGTGTACTCTCAACAACACTATCTAATGTTTGATGTGTTTGTGTTGCCATGTCTGCAAAAGCTTGTGTTACATCTCCCTCACTTAACAATCCTTGTGAATATTTCGCAGCGATATCTTGAATTTGTTGTTGTGAAGTTTGATAAGCCTGTTTTGCTGTTTCATGAGCTATCTTATCTGCTTCTCCATATATGCTTCCTGATGACCAACCATATCCAGCATTTACTGATTCATTACTTGCTCCTCTTTCTCCAACATTTAATGTATTGATAGCATCACTATTTGCTTGGGCTTCCATTCCTTTTTCAAACGTATCTCTATGCCCTGCAATATCTTGTCCTGTTTGATGTACTTGATCTATTGTCTGTTGGTTTGTTCCAT